>Ga0208764_10000817_pt1 | contig 20117 bp, 17 predicted proteins | sample ETNtaG_18_FD_185762 | JGI IMG/M metagenome (GOLD analysis project Ga0208764, IMG submission 185762) | Marine microbial and viral communities from oxygen minimum zone, Eastern Pacific Ocean - ETNP201302SV91 (SPAdes) (version 2) | ecosystem: Environmental > Aquatic > Marine > Oceanic ... | reverse complement strand
CTTGAGGAAGAAATGGAAAAATTTCTTTTTGGAGACGGCTCTAATATTCCAGAAGGATATGTTCCAGAAGAAAAATAATATCCGCCCAGGTAGCTCAGTTGGTAGAGCAGAGGACTGAAAATCCTCGTGTCGGCAGTTCGATTCTGTCCCTGGGCATACTAATATGCAACAATTAGATAAAAATTATATATTAACTGAAGCACTCAATTTTCATCATCAAGGAAAACTAGAAAAAGCAGATCATCTTTATTGCAAAGTTTTAGATGTAGACAAGAACAACTTCCAAGCAAATCATTTGCATGGTTGTATATTATCTCAAAAATCTAGACATAGTGAGGCTATATCATTTTTAGAAAAAGCCACAAGGTTATCACCTCTTAATTATGAAGCAAATAATAATCTTGCTTTAGCATATAAGAATGTAAAAAATATTTCACAATCTGAAAAATATTATCTAAACGCTATTAAAATTAATAAAAATAATTATAAGGCATATTTCAATTGTGCAAACTTATATATAGATGAAAAAAGATATGATGAAGCATTAGAATTTTTAAAAGAATCTTTATTATATAATAGCAACCTTGTTGCAATACCACATAGAATCGGAGAAGTTTACCAGTATATCTTTCAAAATAATAGAGATATTAAATTATTAGAATCATCAAGGGAATATTTTCAAAATGCTATTAAATGTGATAAAAATCATGCTAATTCATATATTATGCTAGGTATAACACATTTATGGCTTTCTAATATTAATGAAGCTAATAATTTTTTTAACAAGGCTTCTAATTTAAATAATAATAACGATATTTTTATTAATAATTATATTAAAAAATATCTATCAGACTCTAATTTACTCACAACTTTAATAAAACATGAATTTGAACAATTAACATATATTGATAATGACACCGATGATATTAGAAATACAAAATTTACTAAAAAATATTATGATAATCTTAAACAATTATATTTAGATATTAAACACAAACGTTTTAATGCAGATAAAATTTCCTTAACATTTAAACGGAAATTATTTAAACAATTGTATAATAAACCACCTAATAATTTATTAAACAAATCAAATAAAGTCTCTGTCTTAGAGAATGAATATTTAAATAGTAATCCAGAAATATTAGTTATTGATAATTTATTAAATTTAGAATCTTTAAAAACATTGCAAAAATTTTGTAATAATGCAAATATTTTTAAATATCCATATCAGGGAGGTTATGTCTCAACATTCTTAACTAAAGGTCTTTCAAACGAGTTTATATTAAAGTTTAGCGAAGATTTGAGAGAGACATATAAAAATATTTTTAAAGAATTTAGATTAACTCAGGCATGGGTTTTTAAACACGAAAATAAAAAGGAAGGAACAAATATTCATGCAGACCAGGCATCTATAAATGTAAATTTCTGGATATCACCCAACGATGCCAATTTGAATAAAAATAGCGGCGGATTAATATTGTGGGATAAATTACCTCCAGCAGATTGGAGTTTTAAGGATTATAATAGTATTAATGGCTCAAAAAAAATAGAAAAAATGCTAATTGACAATAATATATCTAAAAAAGTTATACCATATAAAGAGAATAGGGCTGTAATATTTAACTCTAAATTATTTCATTCTACAGATTTTTTTGATTTCAAAGATACATATGAAAATAGAAGAATTAATATTACTCTTCTATATGATTAAAAAACACCGCCTTGATTCTTTAAAAACATGAATATTAACCCTATAATGAAGGTATGGATAACCCAGTTAAGCAAAAAGCACAATTCAAGTTAGGGCAGATAGTATCTCATTCGAAATTTAGATATAGAGGAGTTATTGTGGATGCTGACCCATACTTTCAAGGGACTGAAGAGTGGTATGAAAATGTTGCAAAGTCTAAACCAGATAAGAACAAGCCATGGTATCATGTATTGGTACATGGCCAAGGCAATGAAACTTATGTGGCAGAAAGTAATTTGCTTAATGATGCCAACAAAGACCCAATAGACCATCCGTTTGTAGATATATTTTTTGATGAATATGATAATAGTGGGACATATTCTTTGAAACAAACTTTTAACTAGTTTATGAATATAATATCAAGTTTGTTGGATAAAATTGTATCCAACAAAAATAATACAATAACCAAAAAAGACATAAGTAAATTTAAGGACCCATTAATTTTATCTATATCTATTTTAATGATCGAGGTGTCTAAATCCGACGATAGCTTTGATGAGTCTGAAAAATTACAGATTATTTCAATACTAAAAGAAAAGTTTAATCTTAATGATGATCAAATATCAACTATGATAAAAATTGCAGATGAAAAAAACGAAGATATGATATCTCTTTATGAATGGACATCAATAATTAACGATACTTATGAGTATAGATCAAGAGTTGATATTATAAAATCATTATGGGATGTTGCTCATGCTGATGGAAAGATTGATAAGTATGAAGATTATACTATAAGAAAAATAGCCGATCTTTTATATGTTAAACATGAAGATTTTATTAGAGCTAAATTAAATTAATTATTTTATTCTATAATTAGCAACTTGCCCAAAAAAATTTGGAAAAATTTTAGTTAAAATTCCGCATTTCTGATTTTCATCTGTAATTAACTGTTCAATTATTTTAAAATTATTTTTATTACAAAATTCTATAAAATCTTTTATTGTACATAAATGAATATTAGGAGTTTCATCCCATTTAAACGGCAAGGTTTTTGTTATTGGCATTATGCCTTTGAATAATAACTGTATTCTAGAAGTCCAATGACCCATATTAGGAAATGAAACAATTATTTCATCACCAATTCTAAGCATTTCTTTAATCAAATTTTTTGGCCTTTTTATTTCTTGCAATGATTGCGCCAACACTACGTAATCAAATGAATTAGCATCAAATTGAGATAAATCATTATCTAAATCTAACTGTAGTACATTTATGTTATTATCTAGCGAAAATTTAATTTTAATAATATCACTGTCAACGCCATATCCTTGAATATTTTTTTCTTTTTTAAGCAATTTTAACAAATCACCATCGCCGCATCCTAAATCTAATACTTTTGAATTTGGCTTTATCCAAGAACTTATTAATGCTAAATCACCTCTAACTCTTGTCATGCCTACTCCCCTTGATAAAACATCGCATCGTATCAAAGTAATCTTTATTCTCCATTAAAAATGCATCGTGCCCACCATTAGATTTAATTTTTGCATAACTAACATTCTTATTATTATTTAGTAGAATTTTAACTATTTCTCTAGATCTATTTGGTGGAAATCGCCAATCTGATGTAAAAGATAATACTAAAAATCTGCATTTTGAATCTTTTAGTCTATTGTTTAATGTTTCTCCTAAATCTTTAATAGGATCAAAGTAATCTAAACATTTAGTCATTAAAAGATATGTATTTGCATCAAAACCAGTAACAAATTTTTCACCCTGATATCTAAGATAGCTTTCTATTTGAAATTCTACATCAAAATTAAATTTTAATTTTGATTCCTGAAGATCTCTGCCAAATTTTTCTTTCATAGAATCATCAGATAAATATGTAATGTGTCCTAGCATTCTTGCTAATGCTAAACCTTGGTCAGGGTTTACACCCTTTTCTAGATAATTTCCATTATGCCAGTTAGGATCCTTCATAATTGCTTGCCTAGCTACTTCATTAAATGCTATATTCTGCGCAGTTAGTTTTGGAGCAGCTGCAATTATAATGCTATTTTTTATTAAAGAAGGGTATTGTAATGACCATTGAAATGATTGCATACCTCCAAGACTTCCGCCAACAACGAATTGCCAATATGGAATATTTAAATATTCCATAAGTTGTTTTTGAGATGCTACCCAGTCATTAACAGTTACAATTGGAAATTCGGCACCATAAGGTTTATTGGTAGATGGGTTGGTACTGACAGGTCCTGTAGAACCATGACACCCTCCAAGATTATTTAAACAAACTACAAATAATTTATTTGTATCAATTGGTTTATTTGGACCAATCATATTATCCCACCATCCTGGCTTAGTTTCTCCCTTATATATACCTGCTACATGATGATTTCCAGATAAAGCATGACAAATTAATACAGCATTATTCTTCTCTTTATTAAGAGAGCCATACGTTTCGTATTTCAATTTATAATTATCTAATGTTTTACCAGAAACCAAATTTAAAGGTTCTTTTATATTAGCTATTCCATTGTTTATATTTAGTTCTAAAGAAGTATTCATTTCAGAAAAATTTTGTTAAATAAAAGATTGGCGGTAATACAATCATTTGTATAAGGTTGATAGCAACTAATAATATAATAGGGGAAAAATCAATACCAGTCATAGTAGGAAGAATTTTTCTGATAGGTCTATAAAATGGTTCGCACAATTCGTCTATTAATGTAAACATTGGATGTGTATTGTATGACATAAACCAACTCCCTATTGCTCCTATGATAACGGCATACCATAATATATCTAGTGCCTCCTGAACAAACTTTCCAAATGCCGCAATAAATAGAGAATTAATACTATATTCAAAACTTGTGAAATAATAAGGAATATAAATTTTTAAAGCAGTAATCATTGTAATAAGTATAATAATCATTAAATCAACTCTGCCAATATACAATGGCACAAGTCTTAAAGGTGTTAAAATAGGATTAGTCATTTTTACAATTAATTGACACACGGGATTATAAAAATTAACTTTAGTTATCTCAAATAGAAATCTTAGTATAAAAATAAACTGCAAGAAACTTATGGTAGTTATTAATATAAACAATAAAGGTTTTGAAGTATAACCATCCATTACTCTTCTCTGCTTAATTCTTGGGATTTTTTATATGCAGCCAATATTGAGTCTTTGATATTTTTTTGGAAATTTCTCTGATTCATTTTTTTTAATGCAGCCTCGGTAGTACCATTTTTTGAAATTATAGATTTTTTTATTAAACCCAATGTTCTATCATCCACAATGCAACTGTAAGCCGTTGTATAAAATAGTTCTAAGCTGTATTTCATAGATTCTGCCTCAGTAAAGCCAAAACTTTTAAATGTTTTCATAATTGATTCTGCAAAGTGTATAAAGTATGCAGGACCGCTTCCGATTAAAGCTGTGATTTTATTAAGTTGGTTTTCTGAAGTTGCATAGTATAATGAACCAAATTTTTCAAATAACTCACTAATAACCCCATCCTCTATTTTCGTACATTTTTTATTCATATAAACAAAAGACATAGCGCTTTCATGTCTAGCATTTATGTTGGTCATTATTCTTGCTATTTTTAAATCTTTATTAGTTAATCTAGTAATCTGGCTAATTTTTACTCCAGCCATTAAACTTACAATGATAGAATTTATATTTAAGTTTTTTAATTTTGTTGCTACATTTTTTAAATTGTTGGGTTTTATTGCAATCAGTATTATAGTACTTCCAATAATACTCTCATCAATATTAGTTTTAAATTTCATATTTTTGGATTTTATATACTTCTTCTTTTTTTTATCAATATCATAAATATGTATAAGTCCTTTATATCCAACTGTATCTAGTCCTGCTACTAAAGCCTGGGAAAGATTGCCTAAACCTATTATTGATATTTTTTTTATATATATTTTATTTTTCATAATTCTCTTTTACCAAAAATTAAAGTTCCAATTCGTATTAAATTAGAACCATTGTTCATAGCTAGCTTATAATCATTGCTCATACCTACCGATAAAGTATCAAAATTATATTTCTCGCACAGATTATCATACATTAATTTAAGTATCTTATATGAATTTTCATTACCTTTCAAAGCATTGGATTTAGATGGAATAGACATTACCCCCCTTACTTTTATATTTCCATAATTTTTTATATCTTCAATAAATTTTTCTAACTCATTTATACTTAATCCAGATTTTGACTCTTCATTATCAATATTTACTTGAATACACACATTCATTATTTTGTTAAAATTTGCACAGATATCATTTATTATTTTTACATGTTTTAATGAACTAATTGTTTGTATCCAATCAAAGTATTGTACTATTTGTTTAATCTTATTTGACTGTATTTTTCCAATATAATGCCAACATATGTTCTTTTTGTTTATGGTTTTAATTTTCTCTATTGCTTCTTGAACATAATTTTCACCGAACGTGATATAACCTAAATCAATAAGATTATTTATAGAATCTACTTTTTGTGCTTTAGTGACAATAACTAATTTTATATCTTTTTTATTAAATTTTGAAAAATATTCAATATCTTTGTTAATTAAAGATAATGCTCTTTCATAATTAGCCATAATTTAATTTCTATTATTTAGTATCAGTGACATAATTGCCATCCTGATTGAAATTCCTGCTGCAACTTGATCTAATATAACAGAATTATTCCCATCAGCTACATCAGAATCAATCTCTACTCCTCGGTTTATAGGTCCTGGATGCATAACAATCACATCTTTTTTTGCAGATTTTATTTTGCTTTTAGTTAACCCATATTTTTTATAATAATCTTCTATAGATATCAATGATTCGTGCATTCTTTCTTTTTGAAGTCTAAGCATAATAATTACATCCGACCCATTGATACCAGATTCTAAATCGTTATGATAATTTATGTCTAATTTATCTAAATTATCTGGCATAAGATTTTTAGGACCAATTACATTAATATTATTAACTGATAGAATTTTTAGAGAAGATATTAATGATTTGGCAACTCTTGAGTGTAGAATGTCACCAACTATCGATACATTTAAACCTTTAAAGCCACCTTTGTATTTTTTAATAGTATACATATCTAACATCGCTTGAGTTGGATGAGAATGTGTACCGTCCCCAGCATTTATAATGCAAATACTACTCCCTACTTCTTTTGCAATATAATGAGGCGTGCCTGATATTGAATGACGCACTATAAACATATCACAACTCATTGCTTCTAAAGTCTTAATCATATCTATTATAGATTCACCTTTTAGAGTGGATGAATTTGCTATATCAATATTTATAAAATCTGCTGAGAGTTTTTTTGATGCTAACTCAAAAGTAGTTTTTGTTCTTGTGCTGGGTTCAAAAAATAAACTTGCTACCGTTTTACCTTCTAAATCATAAAATTTATTTTTTTTGCTTTTTGCATATTCATCTGCTTTAGATATTATTTCTTTAATATGTAATTCTGATAGATTTTCAATATTGAGAAAATGCTTAAGTTTATTATCCTTGTCAAACTGAAGTTTATAGTCGAAATTCATCATCTTAGTTTATCATATTTTCATTAAACCAGCTCTGTAATATTAAGCATGCTGACAGGTCATCTAAATCATTCTTTTTTTTTATATTATATTTGCTTTTACGTATTTGCCCATATACATATTTACTTTCTTCTGTTGATAATCTTTCTGAAAATTTAATTATTTCTATAGAATTCTTATATCTTTTTATCATCTCTTCAATAAAATTATCCAAATCTTTTATGAAATTATTTATTTTGTTTGTAAAAGGATAGCCGACTATTATTACTCTAGGCTCCCACTCTTTTATAATATTATTAATTTCGGGCCAAATATTTTGTTTTTTTCTATAAATAATTTTTAAGGGACTTGCTTTCTTTGTTATAAGTTGACCTATAGCAAATCCAATTTTTTTAGCACCATAGTCTATCGACATGTATAGATCTTGATTATTCATTTAAATAAAAATTCTTTATAATTTTAATAAATTCTGATGCTATTTTATCACTTAAATCTTTAGACGTAGATTCTAGTTGTTGTATACCAGTGGGTGAAGTTATGTTAATTTCAGTAATATATTTACCAATCATATCTACTCCAGCCAAGTATATTCTATTACTTCTAAGATACTCGGCAATATCTAATAAATGTTCAATATACTTATTATCAATTTTTTTAATTTTGTATTTCCCACCAATTGCTAAATTAGCTCTAAAGTCATTTTTTGGAGGGAATCTTACCAGCACTTCATCATGAACAATACCGTTATAAATTATAATTCTTGTGTCCCCTTTTTTTATATCGTTAATATATTTTTGAACTAAAATATTTTCAAATTTATTATTACATAACATATTTGATATTTTACTATCTAAATTTTTTTCTCCATATTTACAAGCAATAATATTCTCGCCCTTCATCATATTAAGTGGTTTTAAGACAGCTTTTTTATTTTTTCTAATAAAATTTTTTATTATATTATTATTGGAAGATATGAGTGTTGGTATATGATTTGGTGTTAGATTATTGCCCAATATTTTTTCATTCATATCTCTTATAGATTGAGGAGAGTTAATAATTAAAACCCCTTTTTTCTCTAAATAATCTAGTAAATGAGTTATTTGAATATAAAAATTATCGACAGGAGGATCTAGTCTAAAAAACAAGCAATTAAATTTATTTAAATTAACTAGTCTACTTTTAGATATTTTATAAAAATCTGTTTTATTTTTAAATATTTTTATTTTACTAGATTTTGCGAAAACATTTTGATTTTCTAGAAAAATAGACCGAGGAATTATGTATTCAACATTACATTTCTTTTGAAGAGCGTGCATTAAAGTTATCGTTGTATCTTTATCGGGATCTGTGTGCTCAATAGGATCCATTATTATCCCAATAGTTAACATATTATACCTCTATATTATATAATTCTTTTGCGGCAGCTAATACTGCTAGTCTAGCAATTACACCATAAATATAAAATTTGTTGGTATCAGAATAAATACTTTGGGAATTATCTGGACTTATGCATGATTCACTAAATGGTATAGGATAAAATGTCATCCCTGGAGAATTAAGATTCTCAGAATTATTTTTAGACCCATGTATTCTGTAAAATCCTCCCACCAAATTGTTTCCAAAAGAATAAATAACTGGCTCAGCAACTTGATAATTAGAATTTAATTTCTCATTAGAATATATTCCTTCTTGAAGTATTACTTTGTTTAATTTTATTCCGCCTTTAGTTTTAATCATTTTAGTTCTTTGTTTTCTATTAATCTTTTTTATATCATCAATATTATTAATCAACATTATACCCATTCCATAAGTCCCTGAATCAGCTTTAATCATAATATATGGTTTTTCATTTATACCGTATAGAACATATTTTTCTTTTATTAAATGAAACAATTTAGAGGCATGATCTATGAGACAATCTTCTCCTTGTTTGGTTTTGAAATCAATTTCTCCACAATTTTCAAACAAGGGCTCCAATAACCATGAATCTATTTCAAAAACTCTGGAAAAGTTTTGTATAACATCGCTATAATATTGGAAATGTATAGTTTTAGATCTTTTTGTCCAACCAAGGTTTAAATCCGGTAAAATAGGTTGCGATATATTTTCTAAAATTTTGGGAATGCCCTGAGATAAATCATTATTTAATAATACTATATCAGGTATAAATTCATCATAGATTAAAGTGTCATTATTTTTTGATAGACGTAAATTAATTTTATCTACGTCATCCAAATCACACAAAGGACACATTTTTACTTCAAATCCAGCTTTTTTAATTAATACCTCAAGTGTATTTATACTAGATATATAAAATTTATTTCTAGTATGATTTTCAGTAATTATTAATATTTTAGTAATGTTCGGAGAAAATTTTTCTAACGCATGCTGTAATGCTGATATGTAGAGAAATTCAAATTTCTTATCCAGATTATTAAAACCTGCTGGGAATAAATTTGTATCTATAGGAGCAATTTTATATCCTGAATTCCTTATATCTATAGATGAGTAAAATGGGGCTGGATATTTTATCCATTGCCTTCTAAACCATGATTCTATTTCTGTGTGTTTATTAATAATAATTGAATGAAATTCTTGATTTGTGAATGATTTTGTATATTGAGCTATTGATTTTATATTTTCCATCGTCTAATACCTTAATAAACTTTGAGCAACAATAGCTGCTGTTTCTGTTCTCAATATCCTATCTCCAAGAGTAATTATATTCCAGTTATATTTCTGGATAATATTTATTTCATTATCATTAAATCCGCCTTCTGGACCAATGAGTATAAGGTGAGAGTTGGAATTTTTATCTTCTTTTTTAAACTTTCTTCCTGATATATGGAAGCATATTTTATATATATCAGTATTTTTGAACTTTTCTAATAGATTATCTAATGTCAAAATATTATTTAACTTAGGTATAAATAATCCATTTGATTGTTCTGTAGCGTGTATAATTATCTTTTTCCAATGCTCTTCTTTCTTTCCATGATTTCCAGGATGACTGCGGTTAGATATAACAGGAATTATTTCATCAACACCAAGCTCGACTGATTTTTGAATTGCCAAATCCATATATTTATAACTTGGTATACATTGTGCCAATATAATTTTATTATCATTATGTTTTAGTCCTCTTTTTTCTTTCTTGATTATTATTGATGTATTTTTTTTATATTTTACTGAGCCTATAAATTCTTTGCCATTACCATTGAAAATAATAATTTCTTCATTATCCCTTATTCTCAAAACATTCTTAATATGATTTTCTATATTATTATCAATTGTTATTTCTGAATTAACAGATAAACTATCTTTTATATGAATTCTATGTAATTTATTTTGTTGCAACGTCAATTGCTCCATGTATTACATTTATAACTTTATCAATTTCTGTTTTCTTAATAATATACGGTGGCATAAAATAAATAACATTGCCTAATGGTCTTATCAATACATTATTTTTTAACCCATATTCGTATGCTCTTAACCCTCTTCTTTCTTTCCAGTTATATGGAATTTTTTTTGATTTATTTTTTACTAATTCGATAGCTGTTATCATTCCATGTTGTCTAACATCAGAGACATTTGGATGTTTAGAAATTTCAGTAAATGATTTTAGAATATATTCTGACAATATTTTATTATTATTTATAACATTGTTCTTTTCAAACAAATCTAAAGATGCATTAGCTGCTGTACATGCAAGAGGGTTAGCTGTATAACTATGTGAATGAAGAAATGCATTTAACTTAATATATTCATCATAAAATGCATTATAAATATTATCATTTGTAAGAATTGTTGATAATGTCATATATCCTCCAGTTATCCCTTTTGACAAGCAGATGATATCAGGTGTAATTTTACTTTTTTCATAAGCAAACATTGTTCCTGTTCGCCCAAATCCAACAGCAATCTCATCAGCAATTAAATGAAGTTTATATTTATCACAAGCTTCTCTAAGTAACTTTAAATAAATTGGATGATACATTCTCATATAACCAGCACACTGTACTAATGGTTCTAATATTACCGCAGAAGTCACTTTATGGTTTTTTTCAATAGCTTTTAGCATTTTATCAAACATTAACCTCGTATGTTCTTTGTCTGTATGTGTATCATTTTTAAGATAACAATCTGGAGTATCAACAACTATTGTGTCTTTCATTAAATTTTTATAGGTTTTTTTATATAAATCTATGTTTGATACAGATAACGAACCAAGAGTTTCACCATGATAACTATTAGAAAGAGAGATAAATTTAGTTTTTTTATTGTAGCCTTGATTTATCCAATAGTGATGACTCATTTTCATTGCTGCATCGATTGCAGATGACCCATTATCAGCAAAGAAACATTTACTTATATTTTTTGGTGATAAAGAAATTAATCTTTCTGCTAAAGTAAGAGCAGGCATATGTGTAAATCCAGCTAATAACACATGTTCAAGCTTTTCTAATTGTTTAATTATTTTTTTATTTATGTACGGGTTTGAATGACCAAATAAATTAACCCACCATGAACTTATAGCATCTATATATTTATTGTTATCATAATCTTTAAGCCAAACCCCTTTTCCTTCTTTGATTGGGATAAGTGGAATTTTTTCATGATCTTTCATTTGTGTGCACGGATGCCACACTACTTTAAGATCTCTCTTTACAATTATATGATTGTTTTTTGACATTTTGTTTAAAAGAAGATTATGTGGATCTTATTTTAATATCTATATGTATCTTTTTTATACGGACCTTTTTCATCAACACTAATATAGTCCGCTTGTTCTTTAGTTAATTTAGTTAACTTTGCACCTAATTTATCTAAGTGAAGCCTTGCAACTTTTTCATCTAAATATTTAGGCAGAACATATACCTTATTTTCATATTTTTTATAATTTTTCCATATTTCTATTTGTGCCATAACTTGATTTGTAAAAGAACAAGACATCACAAAACTAGGATGTCCAGTAGCACAACCTAAGTTTATTAATCTACCTTCGGCTAATAAAATAATTCTTTTACCATTTGGAAATATTATATGATCTACCTGGGGTTTAATATTTTCCCATTTATATTTTTTTAATCCCTCAACATCTATTTCATTATCAAAATGTCCAATATTGCAGACTATTGCGCCATTTTTCATTTTAGTCATTTGCTCATGATTAATTACATTAAAATTTCCTGTGGCAGTTACAAATATATCAATTTCTTCAATATAATCATTGATATCAACAACTTTATAACCCTCCATAGACGCTTGTAATGCACATATTGGATCGATTTCGGTAATTAAAACATTTGCACCTAATCCTCTCAATGAACCAGCAGATCCTTTTCCAACATCACCATAACCACAGACAACAGCAAGCTTACCAGCAATCATGGTATCTGTTGCTCTTTTTATTCCATCAACCAATGACTCTCTACACCCATATAGGTTGTCAAATTTAGATTTAGTAACAGAATCATTTACATTCATTGCTGGCATCTTAAGTTCACCAGACTTTTCCATTTCATAAAGTCTATGGACTCCTGTTGTAGTCTCTTCCGATACACCTAAAATTTCATCTAAAAGTTCTTTATAATCTTCATGAATAATTCCAGTTAGATCCCCCCCATCATCTAATAACATATTAGGTTTCCACCCATTAGGACCTTTGACAGTTTGATCTATGCACCATCTGTATTCTTCTTCTGTTTCTCCTTTCCATGCAAAAACAGGAATATTTTGACTAGCTATTGCAGCAGCAGCATGATCTTGAGTAGAAAATATATTACACGAAGACCATCTTACATCTGCACCTAAATCAATTAGGGTTTCTATCAAAACAGCAGTTTGAATTGTCATGTGAAGACAGCCAATAATTCTAGCACCTTTTAAAGGATACTTTCCCTTATACTCTTCTCTTAAAGACATAAGACCAGGCATTTCTGTTTCTGCAATTTTAATTTCTTTCTTACCAAATTCTGCAAGTGAAATATCAGCTACTTTATAATCATTCTCTATTTTTTTTATTTTATCTGACTTCATAACTTATCCTTTTTTGATATAGTGCTTATGATAACATTTCACTTAGTATATCAATCTTATCTGTTTTCTCCCATGTAAAATTTGAATCATTACGTCCAAAATGTCCAAACGCAGATGTAGGAACATATTTTCTATTTAATAAATCTAGCGTTTCAGTTATACCATTAGGAGTTAAATCAAAAACCTCAGTAATTATATTTGATATCTTTTCATCGCTTATTGTTCCAGTACCAAAAGTATTTATAGAAACAGATGTTGGTTGTTCAACACCAATAGCATATGATAATTGAATCTCACACTTCTCTGCTATTTTTGAAGAAACGATATTTTTAGCAACGTATCTTGCCATATAGGCTGCAGATCTATCAACTTTAGAAGGATCTTTTCCTGAAAAGGCTCCCCCTCCATGTCTCGCCATTCCCCCATAAGTATCTACAATAATTTTTCTACCAGTTAAGCCACAATCACCTAACGGTCCGCCAACAACAAAATTTCCTGTTGGGTTAACGTGTATTTTAGTTTTTTTATTTATATATTCTAAAGGTATAACTTTATTGATAATTTCTTCAATAACAAATTCTTTAATTTGATTGGCATTCACTGATTCATCATGTTGTGTAGAAAGCACAATAGCATCTATTTCAATAGGTTTATTATTTTCATAAACAAAAGTTATTTGACTTTTTGCATCAGGCCTTAACCAATTTACTTGTTTTGATTTAAGTAATTCTGTTTGTTTCTCAACTAATCTATGAGAGTAGTAAATAGGAGCGGGCATTAATGTATCAGTTTCATTAGTAGCATACCCAAACATCAACCCTTGATCACCAGCCCCTTGTTTTTTTTTATTAGATCGCTCAACACCCATTTTAATATCTGGAGATTGTTTATTAATTAGTCTAATAATGTCACATGATTTGCCATTAAAACCTAATTCGTCTGAATTATAACCGGTGTTGCAAATAGCATTTCTAAGTTCATTATCAAAATCAAGAGATTCTGAAGAAGTTATTTCTCCAGCAACTACAATAGAACCAGACGAATTTACCTTGCCTTTTGCCAATACCTCGCAAGCCACTTTTGATTCTTTATCAGCTCCTAAAACATAATCTAAAACTGTATCTGATAATTGATCACATAGTTTATCAGGATGTCCAGGCGATACACTTTCAGAGGTAAATTGGAAATTATTTTTCATATGCTTTGAACCCTGATTGAATATATCATAAATATATTTTTTTTCTAATAAAAATTATCATACCTTCTTGGATTTATTCCCAGCTTTCAGGATATTTTTCTCTTCTTCGCTTAAATGTTCTTTTTTTCCCCATTTTTCTAAAATTTTATTAAATTTTAAATCCTCTTTTGCAAGGCTTTGTTCATCTAGTATGCGTTTTATAGTTTTTCTAGCCTCATTAATATTCTTTTCAATAGGTTTTATAGAAGTACATTTTATAAATAAATCTGCCTTAACATTATCCATATTAATGAAAGTATTAAGTATGTATTTATTGTTAGTTTTTAAAGTTGGAATTAAAGATATCATATTTCCGATATTTTTATCTTGAATAATATTGTCAATATTTTTTTCAAATTCTTCATATAAAGAAGGGTACTCTAGTAGAATGGACAATATTGTAGTGTCTAATTTAATTGTGTAATTATTTTTAGATTCCTTCTTATGTGTTTCTTCTTTTGTATTATTTGAAAATAATTCATCTATTGATAAATTTGTTAAAGAACAAAGTTTTTCTTGTAATAATTTTTTATAAATACCATCAGGTATTTGTTGTATTAATGGGGTTATAATTCTTGTTAGTTTTGTTTTATCTTCTATTTTATTTAAATCTAAGTTTTGCATCACATTATTAAATATAAAATCAGATAATGGTATTTTATTATCAATTATATTTTTAAATTTATGAGGATTTTCATTACATAGTTCGTCTGGGTCTTTATTGTCTTCTATAAAACAGAAACCTATATTAGTTTCATCGGTCATTTCTGGTAAACAATTTAAAAGAGCTTTCCATGCAGCATTTCTTCCAGCTTGGTCCCCATCAAAACAAAAAACTATATTTTTTGAGTAGCGCTTAAGTTTTTTTAAATGAAGTTTAGTTAGAGCGGTACCTAGCGAAGCAACAGTATTTTCAAAACCATGTTTATGAAGTGAAACAACATCTGTATAACCTTCTACAACAATAACCATATCTTTTTTACTTATAGCTTGTTTTGATTCAAATACTCCATACATTTCAGCACTTTTGTAAAACAACTTTGATTCTGGGGAATTAATATATTTTGCTTTCTCACTTTTATCTATTGCTCTACCCCCATAAGCAATAACCTTGCCTGATGAATTTTTTATAGGAAACATAATTCTATTTCTAAACCTGTCATATATTTTATTTTTATTATTTACTAGTAAACCAAGATCAATAGCATCTTTCATTTTTCCTTCTTTTTCTATTATAATTTTAAGACTATCCCAAGACTCTTTTGCATAACCTATTTCAAATTTTTCAATCACTACATTTTCAATTCCTCTGCTACTCAAGTATTCTTTAGCAGTTTTTGATTTTGATAAGGAATCTAAAAAATATTTATGAGCAATTTGGTTTGTATTTATTAAACTGGAAGTATCATCTTCAAATTTTGTATTATTTTTAGGCACTTCAATATTTGCTATACCAGCCAATTTTTCTATTGCATCAATAAATGATAAACCCTCATGCTCTCTCAAAAACTTTATAACATCACCAGACGCCCCACATCCAAAACAATGATAAAATTGTTTTGTTTCTGAAACATTAAATGAGGGTGTATTTTCTGAGTGAAAGGGACAAAGACCCTTATGACTTGTTCCTAGTTTTTTTAGATTTACTGATTTTCCGATAATATCAACTATATTAATTCTGGATAATAAATCATCAATAAAAGACCTATCTAAAGTAGCCATTTTATGCAGCAGAAGTGACTAATGCTAATAAATCATCAAAGTTTGATGCTTTCGATTTTACAATTAAAAATTTGCGAACCTCTTTATCAAAATTTTTTATAATTCTATTAGCTTTTCTACTTCCAGTTTGTTTAAAATGTTGTTTTATTAAATTTAATAAATAATCCTGATGTTTCATTAAACCCTTTTTAATTATTTTATCAATTTCTACAGATTGACTATTTATTTTATTCTTAAATGAATTATCTTCATCATAGATAAATGACAAACCACCAGTCATACCTGCGCCAAAATTATTACCAGTATTACCTAAAATTACTATAACTCCACCAGTCATATATTCACATGTATGATCGCCACTCCCTTCAACTACTGCGATAGAGCCAGAATTTCTCACAGCAAATCTTTCTCCAACCACACCTTCTGCAAATAATTTTCCACCTGTTGCCCCATATAAGCACGTGTTACCCATAATAACCATATTATGAGCTTTTTCCTTAAATAATTTTGATACTTTTAAAATTATTTCTCCACCAGCCATACCCTTACCCACATAATCATTTGCATCTCCGGTAAGGATAATTTTCAATCCGCCTGCATTCCATGCTCCAAGACTCTGTCCTGCGGTTCCAAATAATTTAAGTGTTATTGGATGATCTTTTATTCCTTTCTTACCATGAATTTTTGATATTTCTCCTGATAGCGAAGCACCAATACTTCTATTAAAGTTTTTTATTTCGTAAGAAAACATTTTTTTTCTATTATTTTTAATATAAGGTAATGCGTCTCGCAATATTTTTTTAGAAAGCAATGCTTTATCAAAAGGTTTATTTGTTTTAGTCGTACAATAACTGTCACTTTTATTTTTTACTTTATAAATTAAATTTTTTAAGTTAACTTTTCCATGTCTTATCGATACACCTTTGATTTGTTTGAGTAATTCTGTTTTCCCAATAATTTGATCAAGTTTAACATAACCCAGATGTGAAAGTATTTTTCTAACATCCTCAGCTACAAAACGTAGATAGTTTATTACTCTTTCAGGACTTCCACTAAAATGCTTCATTCTTAAAATTTTGTTTTGAGTTGCTACTCCAGTAGCACAATTGTTTAGATGACATATCCGTAAATATTTGCACCCAAGAGCAACCATAACAGAAGTTCCAAACCCAAAACTTTCTGCGCCAAGAATAGCTCCTTTTATAACATCTAAACCAGTTTTTAATCCACCATCTGCTTGTAACCGAACCTTATGTCTTAGATTATTCATCATTAAAGTTTGGTGTGTTTCTGATATACCTAGTTCCCAAGGACTTCCCGCATACTTTACAGATGTAAGTGGACTAGCTCCAGTTCCACCATCATAACCAGAGATTGTTATCAAGTCTGCATATGCTTTAGCAACTCCTGCAGCAATTGTCCCAACACCAGCTTGAGAAACTAATTTGACAGATATTAACGCTTTGTTATTAACTTCTTTAAGATCAAATATTAATTGCGCCAAATCTTCAATTGAATAAATATCATGATGAGGTGGTGGAGAAATAAGTGTAATGCCTGGTACCGAAAATCTTAATTCTGCAATCATTTTATTTACTTTATGACCTGGCAGTTGACCGCCTTCTCCTGGTTTTGCCCCTTGTGCTATTTTAATCTGAATAACTTCAGCATTTACTAGGTAGTGAGGTGTAACGCCAAACCTTCCAGATGCTACCTGTTTTATCTTAGAAATTTTGTTGGAGTTATATCTTTTTTTATCTTCTCCACCTTCACCAGAATTTGATCTACCGCCAATTGTATTCATTGCTATAGCTAGAGCTTCATGAGCCTCTGGAGACAAAGCACCTAAAGACATACCAGCTGTGTCAAATCTTTTAACTATCTTTTCTACTGATTCTACATTTTTTAGACTTATAGATTTATTTTTAGATTTAAGCGTTAATAAATCTCTTAAGAAGCTTGGTTTCCGATTATTAATTAATTCTGCAAACTTTTCGTAGTCGTCATAAATTCCCGTACTTACACATTCTTGAAGCAATTTCACCGCATCAGGATTATAGTCATGATATTCATCACCATGCACATATTTTAATAGCCCACCTGTTTTAATTTTTTCTGTAAGGTTCCAAGCTAATATTCTATTTTCTTCCAAATCCTTTTGTATGTCATGGAAGTCGGTACCTGAGATTCTACTTACTGTATCTTTAAAACATAAATCTACAACGTTTTCATCTAATCCAACTAATTCAAATAACTGAGCTCCTCGATAACTAGACACACAAGAAATACCCATTTTAGATATTATTTTCAGAACTCCCTTATTAATTCCATTCATGTAATTTATTACAGATTTAGAATAACCATTATCCATTTTCTCTCTTTTATCAACCATTTCTTTTATAATTCCATAAGCTAAATATGGATATATTGCAGTTGCTCCATAACCAATAAGTACTGCAAAATGATGAGGGTTTCTTGCTGATGCTGTTTCTACAATTAAATTAGCATCACACCTTAAACCTTCTTCAATGAGCCTATGGTGTACAGCTCCAACCGCCATTGGAGCAGGTATTATTAATTGCTCTTTTCTAATTGATTTGTCGGAAAGAACTACTATAGCGTTTCCTTTTTTTACACTTCTAATAGCTCTGTCAGAAATAGTATTAATTGCCTCTTCTAGGTCAAGGGAGCGATCATAATTTAAATTTATTTTATCATGAGGATATTTTTTAATTTCACCATCTAAAATAACATTATATGTTTGTGTATCTAATACTGGAGAATTTAAAATAAGTCTGTCGGCATGTTTTGATGATTCTTCAAATAAATTACGTTCCTTTCCTATACAGACCTCAAGAGACATAACACTTGTTTCTCTTAGTGAATCAATAGGTGGATTTGTTACTTGCGCAAACTGTTGTCTGAAATAGTCATATAATGATCTGTTTTGAGTAGACAAAACAGGCATTGGAGTATCATCACCCATAGAGCCTGTTGCCTCTTGGCCTATTTCTGCTAATGGAGCAATAATTTCCTTTTCTTCTTCATATGAAACACCAAAAGATTTTTTATATATTGGTAAATCATAATCTGATATATCAACCGGTTTTTCTTTTTTTGGATCAAATATATTTACTTTTTTAGAATATTTTTTTAACCAAGATGAGTATGGATGCCTATCTTTTAATATATGATCTATTTGTTCAGTTAATAAAACTTCACCTTTATTTGTATCAACCGCTAATATCTCTCCTGGAGACAATCTTCCTTTTTTAACAACATTTTCATCCTCATAATCATAAACGCCAATTTCAGATGCAAGTGTTATATGTCTATCTTTCGTTATAACATATCTAGCAGGACGCAATCCATTTCTATCTAAAACACATGCTGCATATCGTCCATCAGTTAAAACTATACCAGCTGGACCATCCCATGGTTCCATATGCATTGAATGATATTCATAACAAGCTTTTAAATCATTATCTATATTATTATTATTTTGCCATGCTGGCGGTATTAAAGTACGCATTGCTCTAAAAATCCCCATATCACCAGCTAACAATAATTCAAGCATGTTATCTAAAGTGCATGAATCTGAGTCCACTCTAGAGATAATTGGATGAAGATTATTTAATTCTGGTAAAAATTCAATCTCTAATTTATTCCGTCTTGCTAAATACCAATTCCTATTTCCCTGTATAGTATTTATTTCACCATTATGTGCAAGATATCTAAATGGTTGTGCAAGTTTCCATTGAGGTAAAGTATTAGTTGAGAATCTTTGATGAAAAACACAAAGAGATGTTTTTAATCTTTTACCATTTAAATCAGGATA
>Ga0208764_10000816_pt1 | contig 20127 bp, 16 predicted proteins | sample ETNtaG_18_FD_185762 | JGI IMG/M metagenome (GOLD analysis project Ga0208764, IMG submission 185762) | Marine microbial and viral communities from oxygen minimum zone, Eastern Pacific Ocean - ETNP201302SV91 (SPAdes) (version 2) | ecosystem: Environmental > Aquatic > Marine > Oceanic ... | reverse complement strand
CATACCACCTGCTGCAACAAAGTGGTTAATGTCAGCTGAGCCATTCGGGTAAATGCGAGTAAGAAGAGGCACAGCATTAGAGATATCTGAGAAGTCGTCCCAATTTACGATGTAACCTGCAGCGCGTGCTACCGCAATAAGGTGCATGGTGTGGTTAGTAGAACCACCCGTAGCAAGAAGACCTACAAGGCCGTTCACAATGGCTTTTGCATCTACAATGTGACCAATTGGCGTATAGTTGTCGCCAAGGTCAGTTAAGCGTGTTGCTTGAACCGCAGCCGCTTTTGTTAGCGCATCGCGCAAAGGTGTGCCCGGATTAACAAACGACGAACCCGGAAGGTGCAAGCCCATCATTTCAACCACTAGCTGATTCGAGTTTGCCGTTCCATAGAACGTACAGGTACCCGCAGAGTGGTAAGATTGAGATTCAGCTTCAAGCAACGCGTCACGCCCTACTTTACCTTCGGCAAATTCTTGACGAACACGGGCTTTTTCTTTGTTTGGAAGACCCGATGGCATTGGACCAGCTGGCACAAAAACGGTTGGCAAATGACCGAACGTTAGTGCGCCCATTAATAGCCCAGGAACGATTTTGTCGCAGATACCTAGCATCAGTGCGCTATCGAACATGTTGTGAGAAAGCGCAATGGCAGCCCCCTGAGCAATGTTATCACGGCTCATTAGGCTTAAGTCCATGCCAGACTGGCCTTGTGTAACACCATCACACATAGCAGGTACGCCACCTGCGAACTGGGCTACGCTGCCTACTTCTTTCACTGCATCCTTAATGAGCGCAGGATACGTCTCGTAAGGCTGGTGCGCTGAAAGCATATCGTTATATGCAGACACAATTGCCACGTTGGCTTTGGTCATTGAACGAAGATCTGATTTTTCGCTTGTTCCACATGCTGCAAAGCCGTGAGCAAGGTTACCGCATGACAACACACCACGGTGTGGTCCTTGACGTCGTGCACTCTCAATTTTTTCTAGATACGCCTTACGCGTTTCTTTACTACGCTCGATAATTCGTTGCGTAACTTCAGCAATTTTTGGATTCATGTTTGTCTCCTATGGCGCCCACATCAAAGTAACCGGCGCGCGGTTAACTACGGCGGTGATGGGCTTTTGCGCTTCGGTGGCATTTTCAATAGCATCAAGTAAGACTTGTTTTTTCTTCTCGCCTGTTAAATGCAAAAAGATATTACGGCTATTGAGTAACGCTGGTAGCGTTAATGAAATACGTTGATGAGGTGCTGTTGTAGGTTGAACAGCGATGCAGGTTCTGCCGCTGCTCATATCTAAGCCGTCAAGTACTTGTTCAGAGCAAGGGAAAAGCGATGCAGTGTGACCATCTTCCCCCATGCCAAGAATCAATGCATCAAAAGGTTGTGACATGCTAGCCAGATTTGACTCTGCGGCATTTACGCCTTCGTTTGCATCATCAGCATCGCTTTTCAATTCGATAAAACGAGCTGCTGCGGCTTTATTTTGAATTAGATTATTTTTGACTAGGCTGGTGTTGCTGGCCTCGTGGTCCTCTTCAACCCAGCGCTCGTCGGCAAGGGTGATATCAACCTTATCCCACTCAAGTTCGGTTTCACTTAGTTGTTTAAAAAGCGCCAGCGGTGTACGACCACCACTAACGACAAGCGAAGCTCGACCGCGAGTTTTAATACCTGTTTTTAAAATGCTGACTAAGTCTTGCGCAAATGCATCAGTCAGCGCATCAGGTGTTTCAAATGATAGAGTTGTTAACGCCATATTACTTTTTCTTCCCTGTTTTGCTCTCGTACCAGCTGCGATTTTCGCGAGCAAGAAGACCTATAGAGTCTACCGGCCCCCACGTACCTGCTTGATACGGTTCTGGCGGCTCGCTCGATTGCTTCCACGCTTCAAGAATTGAGTCTACCCACGTCCAAGCTTGCTCAATTTCGTCACGACGAACGAATAGCGCCTGATTACCCAACATAACTTCAAGAAGGAGTTTTTCGTATGCGTCAGGAATACGCTCATCGGCAAACGCTTCAGAGAAACTTAGGTTTAACTTGGATTTTTGTAGATCCATAGAGCCTGAGCTGGTTAAGCCAGGTACTTTATTCATTACGGTGATTTCTACACCTTCGTCTGGCTGTAGACGAATAACGAGCTTATTGGGTGGGAGATTCTTGAAGCTGTCACCGAACAAGTTGTGTGGCTGACGCTTGAAGTAAATAACAACTTCACTCACCTTAGTTGGCATGCGCTTACCTGTGCGTAGGTAGAACGGCACACCAGCCCAACGCCAGTTATCAATTTCCGCTTTAATAGCTACAAAGGTTTCGGTTTTACTTTGCGTATTAGCACCTTCTTCTTCAAGGTACCCAGGCACTTCTTCGCCCTTCACGAAACCAGAGGTATACTGACCGCGTACTGTGCTGTCATTAATATTAAACGAGTTAATCGGACGAAGCGCTTTAAGCACTTTCAATTTTTCGTCACGAATGCTGTCAGCGTCGAGCGTTGTCGGAGGCTCCATCGCTACCAAGCTTAGAATTTGTAGCAAGTGGTTTTGCACCATATCTCGCATTTGACCCGCGTCGTCAAAGTAACCCCAACGCCCTTCTATACCCACTGACTCCGCAACTGAGATTTGAACATGGTCAATGCAGTTGTGGTCCCAGTTAGTAGCAAAAATAGAATTGGCAAAACGCAGTGATACTAGGTTTAGTACTGTCTCTTTACCAAGGTAATGGTCAATGCGGTAAATTTGCTTTTCGTCGAAGTATTCTGCAACTTGCTCATTGATCACTTTTGACGATGCCAAATCGTGACCAATTGGCTTTTCTAGCACAACGCGAACGCTTGAGTCGATAATTTTGCAGCTATGCAGGCCACGACAGATATCACCGTATATCGCCGGTGGCGTCGCTAGATAACACACCATGGTGCGGCTTGGGTCAACGTGGTCGTCTAATACGCAATAGCTTTCAACGTCCTTCATGTCTACGCATGCATAGTGCAAACGCGCTTTCATTTTTTCCCAAGTGGCTTCACACAAGTTCTTCTCGCCAAACTTGATTAGGTTGGCATGAACTTCTTCAATATAGGCATCCAGCTCCATTTCTTGACGCGCAACACCCACAATAGTGGTGTCTGGGTGCATCAAGTTTGCTTTTTCAAGCTGATATAAAGAAGGCAACAACTTGCGTCGTGAAAGATCTCCCAGTGTACCAAAAAGTACAAAATCACAGGGTTCGTAGGAATTATCCAATACCATATTCGTCGACCTTTTAAATGTATGTGTCCGCGGCGTATTGTACAGTTATTTACAACACTAACGACTATTTTTACCGTATAGTTAACACCAAATGTAGTAAAATTACAACTTGTACCAACTATAGGATCTGAATCTTTACTGTTTCCCTCAGTTTACCCTCATTTAACCCGATTGAAATAACAAAAATTGTCAAAAAATTACATTTTTCTTGTCACAGACGTCACATTGGGTACTATTACGGGTGTACCTTACAATAAATTGTGCTAACTAATTGCTATATCTGTATGAACATTTTAGAAAAAATCACACAAAACCAAGCGGCATTCAGTAAATCTGAGAAAAAGGTAGCTGAAGTAATTCTAGCTAACCCACAAACGGCCATTCATTCGAGTATAGCAACCCTCGCTAAGATGTCGGATGTTAGTGAGCCTACCGTAAACCGTTTCTGCCGAAGACTTGATACTAAAGGCTTCCCAGACTTTAAACTGCATTTAGCGCAGAGCCTGGCTAACGGCACGCCTTATGTAAACCGCCATGTTGATGAAAACGACAGCCCAGACGAATATACCAATAAGATATTCGAATCGACCATGGCGTCCCTGGAAGTGGCGCGCCAATCTGTGGATGTGAACGTGGTAAATCGCGTTGTTGATTTACTTACACAGGCACAGAAAATTTCATTTTTCGGCTTAGGCGCTTCAGCTTCAGTGGCACACGATGCACTAAATAAGTTTTTCCGCTTCAATGTTCCAGTGGTCTACTTTGAAGATATTCTGATGCAGCGCATGAGCTGCATGAACTGTTCAGATGGCGATGTTGTTGTATTGATTAGCCACACGGGCCGAACTAAAAGCTTAGTAGAAATAGCGCAAATTGCCCGCATGAACGACGCTACTGTAGTAGGAATTACCTCAGCAGATAGCCCGCTGGCACAAGAGTGCAGTTACGTGTTATCGCTGGAAGTGCCGGAAGATACTGATATGTATATGCCTATGGCCTCTCGCATCGCACAGCTCACGCTAATTGATGTACTGGCAACCGGCTTTACACTGCGCCGCGGCAACAAGTTCAGAGAGAATCTGAAGCGAGTAAAGGATACGCTGCGTGGTTCACGTTATGAAAAGCGTGGTGAGTAATTTTCTTCCCACGTGATCAAATAAGAACCACCTACCGTAGCAATATTGGTTCAATAAATCAGCGAAAACGCCTAACTGGTCGAGCCAGTTAGGCGTTTTTGTTTATTTCATTCACATTTTTGTCAAATTCAACTATTATTCTGTAATAAAATTACGTAAAGCGATTACAGGCATACCGTATAAACGCGTAGCCTATCACTCTTTGTCTTTTCTAACTTAGAAACAGCGACGGAATCACATGACCAGAAGAACGAAAATTCTTGCCACCCTAGGACCTGCAACCGACTCACTTGAAAAGATTCAGGCACTTATTGCCGCAGGCGCAAACACTGTGCGCATGAACTTTTCACACGGACAAGCCGAAGACCACATTGAACGTGCAAAGCGCGTTCGTCAGGCAGCAAAGAACCTAGGTAAATACGTAGCGATTTTAGGTGATCTTCAGGGCCCTAAAATCCGTGTTGCTCGTTTTGCCGAAGGTGCAGTTCGTTTAGAGGTTGGCGCAAAATTCATTCTAGACGCTGAATTAGGCCGCGACGAAGGTGATATTAATCAAGTAGGTATTGATTACAAAGCGCTTCCTGATGATGTATCAGCAGGCGATATTCTGCTTCTTGATGACGGTCGTATTCAGCTTCGAGTAACTGGCGTTGAAGGCCGCAAAGTGATTACTGAAGTAACAGTAGGCGGCAAGCTTTCAAACAATAAAGGCATTAACCGTCAAGGCGGTGGTCTTTCTGCAGATGCACTTACCGAAAAAGACAAAGAAGACATTAAAACCGCCGCGAAAATTGGTGTTGATTACCTTGCAGTGTCATTTCCTCGCAGCGGCGCAGACTTGAACTACGCGCGAGAACTTGCCGAAGCAGCTGGCTGCTACGCAAAAATTTGTGCAAAGGTCGAGCGTGCTGAAACGGTGGCGTCTGACGAAGCCATGACGGATATCATCAGCGCTTCAGATGCGGTAATGGTTGCTCGTGGTGACTTGGGTGTAGAAATTGGCGATGCGGAACTTGTTGGTGTTCAAAAGAAACTGATTGCCCGTTCTCGCCAGCTCAACAAGGTTGTGATCACCGCGACGCAAATGATGGAGTCGATGATTGACAGCCCTATGCCTACACGTGCAGAAGTAATGGACGTTGCGAACGCTGTACTAGACGGCACTGACGCGGTAATGCTTTCAGCTGAAACAGCGGCGGGTAATTTCCCTATTGAAACAGTTGCAGCTATGGCTCGTGTTTGTGAAGGCGCGGAAACACATCCTAGCGTTAAAATTTCCAAGCACCGCATGGATCAGCAGTTTTCTTCTACTAGCGAGTCAATTGCTCTGTCTGCGGTTTACGCCGCGAACCACTTGCCAAGTGTTAAAGCGATTGTAGGTTTAACTGAAAGTGGAACTACACCAACGTTAATGTCTCGCATTACTACATCTCTGCCAATTATTGCGATGTCTCGTCACGAATCAACGCTTAACACGATGGCGCTTTGCCGCGGCGTTAAGCCGGTTTTCTTTGACTCTTCAAACAGTGAACCTGGCAAATTGAAGTACGATGTCATTGCATCACTTAAAGAGAAAGGGTTAGTGAAAAGCGGCGACAGTATCATCCTGACTTACGGCGATGAAATGGAAAAAGTGGGCGCGACCAATACCCTTAAAATCGTAGAAGTCGAATAGCAACGTATACACTATTAAAGCGAAGCAAATGCTTCGCTTTTTTTTGCCTGTAATTTACTAAAGCAGTGGTAAGCTGACGCTTATAATAAGAACACTCAACTAAGTCAGTATCAAAATTACAAAAAACATATCCAACAAAACAACGAGAATTCGTTAACACTCCTCGGGACAACAACGACAAAAATAAGGATAGACATGCAGCTCGTTTTCAATCACTACACACGTTTTTCAGCAATTATAACGCTCTTGGCACTTTTCACTCATAGCGTATGGGCAAATACACAGCACGTACACACCATGAAGCGTGTAGAAGTGGCTTCACAGAACGCTCCGTTACAGCCAATAATGATTCAAGGCCCCATGCCCATTGAAGCCGAATACTTTGCTGCGCTTTTGGATAACACTACAACAGAGTATTCAGGTAATGCGGTATTCTATAAAGGGACACTAAACGGGTACCCCATTGTGGTAGCTAAAACCGGTAAGGGTTTAGAAAATACTGCGGCCGCCACCGCTATTGGCATAGAGAGATACCACCCTCGCCTTATCATCAATCAGGGAACATCAGGTGGCCACGATCCTTCCTTAAAAGTTGGTGATATTGTTCTTGGCGAACGCAGTATTAATGCATCCAATTTTAAAACGCCCAAGCTGGCTCAAGGAGAAGGTTCTCAACCGTTTAATTGGCTGCCGATGGATCTTATGGCGTCAGAAGGCAGCGCGGGAGAAGGGAGTAGCGCCAAGGACGCAGAAAAGTTGCGTTTTTATTTAGGAGACAAACAGCTCATCAACCTAGCTCTATCGCTATCCAAGCAGTACAAACGCGGGAACGTCGTTAAAGGAACGATTGGCAGCGGTAACTTTTGGAATAACGAGTTAGATCGAATAGCATGGCTCCATAAGAATATGGGAACGAGTGTGGAAGAAATGGAAACCGCTTCTGCAGCGCAGATTGCACATGCCTACCACGTTCCCTTTTTAGGTATTCGCGTATTGTCGAACAACATTACCAACCATGGTGAATATGACCCAACCACGGCCAAAGATTGTCAGGCCTTTGTTGAAAAAGTGGTAAGAGCTTATATTTCTGCGCTATCGGAATAAATTTGGAAAACACTCAAACGAAAAACGCGCCCTACATTGTAAGAATGTAGGGCGTGTTTTCATGTATAGCCTTTGTATTAGATTGCTTGAGCGGTATAAGTTTCCGCATCTTGACTAACATCATTCGCGTATTGAGTAAGATGATGATTTAGAATATTTTCGGCGCGCTCAACAAACTCATCACGCTTAAATTTCCAACCTCTTAAATCGGCTTGCTTAGCCTGTGCAATGTAGTGCTCTAGACGCGTTTTTCTCAATAGATGTGCCTTTTTCGACAAATCAAATTCTACCAATGAGAAGTTGCGCTGTACTTTTTGAATATCCATGTGAACGGGGCGCTGTTCGTCATCAGCTGATGCTTGGCTTACGGATAGCTTTCCTTGCCCAATTACACCGACTATAACAATGATTGCTGATACCACTAAGCCTGAATAAACCCACTTTAAAAAGTTCATGCCCCACTCCTTGAACGATTTTGCACTTGTATCGATAAGCTCGCTACAATCCACTTAATTAGAAGTATTTATCACCAATGTATTGAGTCATTCGACTATTTAAGTTTCTAGCTTTCACGTTGCAGCAGATGTTTTCTGCCTGACAATACAAACTTTCGTCTATTCAATACATCAAGTAATTCACTCATATCTACTTAACCATATGCACCTTCCGCACCATATAGTTAATCTTTATTTTTCAGTAATTTAGATCAACCCAAAACTTATACTAAAGTTGTATAAGGTACTTTCTACACACAGCAAGATAAAATTTTCCTTTCAAATTTAATAAACTCACTCCCCTTAATACTGTACACTTATACAGTATTGAGGTATACCACAACAAGCAAAGTACTGGTATGGAATCTTGTTTTTTTTCAGACCGTCTACCACGTACATTTGCCTAGAGAAAGTGACCATTTGCGATGCATGACAAACTCATTCAAAAACTCGAAATTCTTTCAGATGCCGCTAAGTATGACGCTTCTTGCGCAAGTGGCTCCGCCGGTAAACGAAAAGCAGGTAAAAGTGACAAAACAGGAATAGGTTCGCTCACAGGAGGGTCAGGGATATGTCACAGCTTTACCCCTGATGGTCGATGCGTATCATTACTTAAGATCCTAATGACCAACTATTGCATATACGATTGCCATTACTGCATCAATAGGGTATCTAGCAACGTTCAACGAGCGCGTTTTACCGTTAAAGAAACGGTTGATTTAACGCTTAATTTTTATAAGCGTAACTACATTGAGGGATTATTTTTAAGTTCCGGTATTGTCGGCTCTCCTGACCTGACTATGGAGAGCATGGTACGCATCGCGAAGTCTCTTCGCATTGATCACGGATTTAAAGGATACATTCATCTTAAGACCATTCCGAATGCATCTCCTGAACTACAGGCTGAAGCTGGCTTATATGCAGATAGGCTAAGTATAAACATCGAAATGCCGACACAAAATTCGTTGAACAAATACGCCCCGGAAAAAGACCTTGGTGAAATTCACGGTTCAATGAATACATTGAAAGACAAAATAAATGAACACAAAGTAGATAAAACCTACTCGGGCAAACGCCCACCTCGCTTTGCTCCTGGCGGACAGTCCACTCAGATGATCATAGGCGCCGATGACTCAAATGATAAAGTTATCCTTGGCACGAGTGTCAAACTGTATGGTCAACAAAAATTGCGGCGCGTTTACTATTCTGCATTTTCGCCCATCCCAGATGCGTCTGAAGTCTTGCCTCTTAAACCGGCGCCACTTATCCGTGAACACCGACTTTATCAGGCCGATTGGCTCTTGCGCTTTTATGGATTTGGTTTAGATGAAATCGTACACAACGACATGCTAGATATGGAGCACGACCCCAAGCTTGCGTGGGCGCTACGCAATCGCCACATATTTCCCATCGATTTAAACAAAGCTGACAAGCTACTTTTATTGCGAGTTCCTGGACTGGGAGCACGCACAGTACAAAAAATTTTGGCTATTCGACGTTACACAAAGCTTAGCTGGTTCGATCTCACAAAAATGCGTTTACCCTTACAAAAATTAAAACCGTTCATTACTGTTAGTGATTATTCCCCCGCTATCCATTTGCTCGATAGCAGTAACTTTGAACAACAATTTAAACAACCAAAACAGTTTGAATTGTTCAGCGCCTAATCTAATTGGTACCACAATGAAAAAAGTAACAATTTCATCAGTGCCCGGATACGACGAATGGCGAAAAGCATCGAGAGAATGTCTAGCCCAACACATACCTCCGGAGAACGTTACATGGCAAACTTCGCAATCTAACCAAGACGACTTGTTTGCCGTGACCGATTCGGCCAACGCTATTGGTGAAAGCCAAACGAATTACAGAATTCCCCGATCAGTTTTAACGCTGTTGAAGTATGCGTTATGCCACCAAGCCACCGATCGTTTCGCTTTATGTTACCGCGTTTTATGGCGAGTAGTTTTCGAAAACAGAAACCTTATTCACTTAAAAACTGACGAAGATGTGTTGCGTCTCAACGTGCTGGCTAAAGCAGTAAAACGCGATGCATATAAGATAAGTGCTTTTTTGAGATTTCGAGAAGTTGTACTTGACGGACAAGAGCATTTTATTGCGTGGTATGAACCAGAACACTTCAGCTTGGAATTGAAGCTCGATTTTTTTCAGACTCGTTTTAAAAATATGTGTTGGTCAATACTTACCCCTTATCGAGCTGCGCATTGGAATACTAAAACACTTGTTTTGGAAGATAATCCTGATCCAAGTATCATTCCAAATGATGACAGAATTGAAAAATACTGGCTCACGTATTATGCAAATATATTTAATCCTGCCCGCGTAAAAACAAAGGCAATGTTAAGTTCAATGCCCAAAAAATACTGGAAGAATATGCCTGAGACGTCGCTTATTAACGATATGATACGCCAATCGGATGCTAGAGCACGTAAGATGATACTAAATGGGAAAAAAGTGGAGAATGGTGAATAAGTTCTCCTGACAAATATTAGCAGCTGTGCTTCCCTTGTTTTTTGTGATTTGGAAAGCTCTGTAAATCGTGACCAGAAAAAAAGGGGCCGAGGCCCCTTTCTTGTGTAAAGCAACAATGATATTAGTTCATCGCAGTTTCAGTAACTACACGAAGGTTGCTTTCAACATCTTTTACGTCAGACGCATTCTTGGCAATTTCCACAGCTAGGTCACGCTCAGCATCAGAATCAACGTCGCCAGTCAGTGTTACTACACCGTTTTCTACGTCAACATCGATGTCGAAACCTGAAATATCGGTATCCATAAGAAGACGAGTTTTGATTACTGTGGCGATTTTGGCGTCAGTTAACTCGCTTGTGCCTTCGTCAACAGTATCTTCCATGTCATCTGACATGTCGCCTTCCATATCTTTGTCAGAGACAACCGTTAGCTTGTTGTCTACAGACGTTACACCGTCAATATTCGCTACTAGCTCCTCCGCTAGCTTTTTATCAACAGAGTTCTCAACCTTACCAGTAAGAACGACATTACCGTTTTTAACGTCAGTATTAATGTCGAATGAATCAAGGTTACCATTGAACAACAGCGTTGCTTCTGCTTTGCCATCAATCCATGCGTCTTTGGCACCTTTCTCCCATTTGTTGTCTGTGTCCATGTCACCTGCATATGCAGCTGTAGTCAAAGTTGTAGCAACAATCATAGAAATAAGTGAACGTTTCATAACATTTCTCCTTTGTCGAAACTCGTAGATAGTCATGCCAATTCCTTGCCAACAAAATAAGACATTGTTTTATATGATAAATATTAATATCCAGGGCTAGTTAAGTAAGTTTTGTTTTGCAAACTTTGCCTTTGTTTGAGAACTTTTTACTTAATTTTGTTAATGCCCAAAACTCGTCAACTTCACTTAAGAAAAGCACCTATCAATTGTACTAGGGGATAACTTTTTGTCGTTGGCCGCCGCTAAGTTACAGTGATACTTAGGTTAAACTTATTTCACAAAGCTGCCGTAGTTATAACGATTTGTGTCGCTTCACTAGATTTAATTTTGCAGACAGAAGCAACAGGTGGAGTGTTTTTCGTTAATTAAACTCAAGGACCAACTAGACATGGATACTGCACTTACTGCTGTTTCAGTCTTATTTATAGCCGTAAGCTGGGCCCCTTTGCTTCCTTCTTCTCATTGGTTAGTAAGAGTGTGGGAATTTCCGCGACTACAAATAGCAGCTATCATTTCTTTGTTAATTGCTGGGCATATTTTTGAATCAACCTATTACGCACAGATAGATAGCCTAGCAGTAATTATTGTCGCTGGATTAACAGTTAGCCTTATTTATCAGGTTATCTGGATCATTCCTTATACCCCTCTGTATAAAAGAGAAGTTAGGCACGTCGAGGTTGAGAGTGCGAGCCAAAAGCTAAGTGTTTTATCAAGCAATGTGTATATGCCTAATGACGATTTTCGCAAGCTCATTGAACATGTACGTAATAAGCAACCTGATTTTCTCGTAACGTTGGAATCTAATGAGAAGTGGCAGAAAGGCATCAGTGAAATTGAATCTGAATACCCGTATCGTAAATTTTGCCCACTCGAAAACCTCTACGGTATGCACCTTTATAGTAAGCTTCCCTTTGAAGAGGTCTCATTGCGATTTTTAATAGAAGAGGATGTGCCGTCTATGAAAGTTAAAATCAATCACCACGGACAAGATGTCACGCTATATTTTCTTCATCCAAAACCACCAAGCCCAACAGAGAACACCTATGCAAAACCCAGAGACGTAGAACTTACGGTTGTGGGGGAAGAAATAGCTGAAACAGAGGGCCCTATTGTCGTCGCTGGCGATCTTAACGATGTGGCTTGGTCACCTACTACCAGAAAGTTCAAGAAAATAAGCGGACTTTTAGATCCACGAGAGGGGCGCGGTTTTTTCAATACATTTCACGCGAAATATCCTTTAGTGAAATGGCCGTTAGACCACGTATTTCACTCGGAACATTTTGCATTGGTCAATATAGAGAAGCTTGAAAGCATAGGCTCAGACCACTACCCGCTTTATACCGAACTAGCGTTAATCACGGACAAGGAGTAATACTCAAGACTGTAAATCTAATGAGAGCTACGGTGTTTGACACACCACATGAGGCTATCACACGCCTCTTCACGCTTTTTAAAATGGGCTAGCCCTATTAGCTTGTTATCCCGAGGCCAAACCGCTTGGTTTAGCACCTCTTGATCTTCTGCCGATAGTTGTTCGCTATCTAACACAATCTCAACCGCTTTTTTGTTGGGTTTTATTAATGTGGGGTTAGCTTCTTTGACCAGAGCAGAGTTCACACAAATATACTCTCTCTTAACAGGGTCTCTCACCACGCCGATGTAGTTGTTGTCGCAAATTATAGCTGGCCAGCCTTCCGTTATTCTGCTCTGTCCAAACATTACGAGTGTAAAGGCAACAAGAACGAAAAGTGTTAAACCGATAAATTGAGCGCTCAAATCTGGTGCTACGCTTACAATAACGCCGACAACAGCTGCGAAAAATATCCAGCCGCCAAATACTCTGCGCATAGCATTTGGTGAGATACCAGATATAACATCAACCACCTTTAATGATTGTTTGTCATAGTGTCGAATGAATACAGACGATTGTGATTCCACAGCCTTTGTCCACCAGAAAAAATACGAAATTCAGAAATTAATACGTTACAAGTAAGGCTGAAGATTTACCTACACTCTGAGTGAGTAAAAACCAATAACATGAGATTAGTTCTACTCGAAAGAAAACGTGTTAAGCAATATTTGTAGGAATATTTAAACTATTGAATTGTAATGTTTAACCTACTCACCAAGCATATCAAAATATGTGGGAACGGCAAAGCAATTACGCGCTAGACGCACAGTAAAACAAGACTTATGAAAAGAAGCGTCATGTTAATCTGCAAATTAGAACAGACCACCAAGAATTAACATAAAAAACTGCTGTTGGCCTCCATACATTCGTTTGTAAATTTTTCTCTCACTTTGCACCTCTTGCTTGCCTTGGCGCTCAACCATTGCTGCAAACACTCAAAAACAGAACTTGAAATTACACTTTTTATCAAAAAATCAATAATTTACAAAACAGGAACACTCTTTGCTTCTACGAAAGTATAACGTTCAACGTTTCATGTCGTCGTTATTACAGGTTCAACAAATTAGAAAGGGAGGAAGAGTATGCGTTCACCAATAAGTGCAGTAACTATTGTTAAGAGCAGAACTGAGAAACTGGCCAATTTGATTACTCAGTTAGAGCAATGCTCTCCAACGCCAGATGAGCTAGTCATTGTTTGGATGGCACCTCCTTCTGATTTGTCACTCGTACGCAGTGACAAATTCGACATTGTTCACAAGTTTGTGACTCAAGATGCTCTTCCGATAGCGAAAGCGCGCAACAAGGGTATGTCAGCGGCCAAGCACGCGAATTTAGTTTACCTAAACGTAGACGCAGTTATTGCCCCATCGCTTTTTAGAGATGGCTTGCTTGCGCTTCGTGACAACACCGTAGTGTTCACATCAGTGGTGTTTTTACCCAACGAGCGCTGTTGTAAGCCCTACCGACAAATTTCAAAAGATGAAAAAGAAATCGGTTATTTAGCAAGTAATGACGACACGTTACCCGAAGACGACAATAACGAAATACCTTCAAGAGATCAGGAAATTAATCATGGAAAGTTTAGTGACGATAGTATTTGTTCTACAGTGTTTTTTATTCGTAAGGCAGACTTTCAGAAAACCGGCGGCTTCGATGAAGGCTACGCGGGTTTCGGACTAAACGACGAAGATTTCTTCACTAACTGTAGGGCATTAGGGTTTTCGTTAGAGCAATTGCCCACGCGAACATTTGCACCACACCGGCCTAATTATCAATGCCCGATAAATCACCTTTTAGACTTTGTTCATAATGCACAGCGTTTTCACTCGAAATGGGGATTTTACCCATGTGTCAATGTATTGAACGCGTATGCAGACCAAGGTTTTATTAATGCTGACTTCAAGCAAAACGGCATTAAGATCAAGCACCTCCCCCAGCAGGTAGAGGAAGACAAGGCGGACGCGCCGGTTGAGCAATTAACGGTAACCAACGCCCAAAACAATGTTGAATTTACGTCTTTTCATTCGCCGGAGAAAGGCTCTGACCTTTTAAGCACGACCGCATAAAACGCTTTCAGGGAGATATGGAATGTCTTTATTGAAACCGAATCTAACCGAGCGCTTTTTGTCGTTTGTAGGGGAAGCCGATTTCCCCTGCGTCGGAGCCAAAACAGCCCTCAATAAAAGCCAAATTCATGTGAATCAATACGACGATATTCGCTGTCCTCTCAATGAGACAGATATGTTGGCGTCAATTCACCAATTTGTAGAGTCGTTTGATCTTGAACGGGACATGTACTCCTCTTTGGTCGCAACTTTTGAGCTTCCAGATACGATAAGCGAAACTGAATTTGATCGGGTTTTATGGGAAAAATTGCAGCGTTTACACGAGATTGACGCCTGTTTAAAACCTTGGGATAGTAAAGTATCAAGTGACCCTCATAACGCTCAGTTTAGCTTGAGTTTAGGCGGAAAGGGTTTCTTTGTAGTTGGACTGCATCCAAATGCATCAAGAAAAAGCCGTCGATTTCCCTACCCTGCCATCGTGTTTAATTTACACGAGCAATTTGACATGTTGAGAAAGCAGAAGCGTTTTGAAGCATTCAAAGACCACATTCGTAAACGAGATACCGCGTACTGCGGAAGTAAAAATGAGCTACTCGCAAACCATGGTGATAGCTCAGAGGTATATCAATATAGTGGTGTAAAACATTCCGAAAACTGGGAATGCCCGTTCAAGCGGATTAAGCACTAAACCTAAATAAAAGGGACAAGTCACATAATGTTACAAACTATACAGCCAAGAAGCGGCACTGCATTTACTATGAAAAAAGGGGAAAGACTTAAAGTTATTGATCCAGAAGGTGAACAAGTGGCTGACCTCTATGCGTTCAATGAACACGATAAAAATGAGTTTATCTCTTCAGGACGAAGTTTAGATTACAATGAAAGCATCCAATTCAAAAAAGGCAGCTTGCTATACTCTAATCAAAGTAACGTGATGTTCGAAATTATTGAAGACACTGTAGAAGACCATGACTTTCTTTTGACTCCTTGCAGTGTTGACACGTTTAAGCATTTTTATCCCAATGAAGAGCCTGTACCTGGGTGCCACGGCAATTTAGTCGCGGCTTTTTCAGAGTTTGACATCCCAGAGCATCACGTTTGTACCACATTCAATACCTTTATGAATGTGGAGGTAGACGCCAAGGGTAAAATATCTGTTCTTCCTCCTAAGTCTAATGCCGGTGATTACACAATATTTGAAGCAAAGATGGATCTAATCGTAGGGTTAACCGCGTGTTCAGCGGGCGAGTCAAATAACTTCCGTTACAAACCGATTCAGTTTGAAATTTTACCCGCGGCTAACATCTAGCCGCGAGCGTTATCTTCTAAATAAACAAGCGCTACCGAGCTTCTGCAATGGCGCTTGGCTTTTCTTGTTGCCAGTTAAGTCGCATATCCCACTTGAAACGATGTTCAGGCTTAAGCGGTGGCTGTTCGGCATCAATAGTGCTTAACACATTAGTCGCCTTAGTCAGCGTTGCGTCGCGACCGAACAAATAGCTTTGCTCTTTCACTATGGTCAAATACGCTTTGTTCAACGCATACGCGCGCTCTGGTGAAGGAGTAATGATGTCGTACACTGACTTGGCACGTTGCACCTCTTCCACCTTGACCATGCCTTTTTCATCAAACCATTTGGCCAGCATTTCTCCGTTTTGACGGAACTCATCGCCACCGCCCACGCGCTCCATGTAAGTGAGAAACTCGCCTTTTTCCTCGTTGATATTTGGCACATCTTCAATTTCACGCAGGTCTATATAGCCCCACCCCGCTTGTCCGGGAACTTTCCGTGCAAATGAAAATGTTTGGTCAAAGGTTGACCCTACTGTTTTGTGACAGCCGTTACAAAACGCAAGCTCTTGAGCGTGCTGTGCACGAAGTTCGCCCTGCTCATTTTCAATGAAGCCATTAATTGTCCAGCCAAAGCCGTTGTCTATTCCTTTTTCACCTAAGTAGCGGGTTTGAGGCAGCTTTTCAAAATGCTTATCTTTTGCTTCCGCATAATAGGCAGATGCTAAGCTTTCTCTGCTTCTGAACATATGCTTTTTCATGTAGCGCACTTCCTTCATACGCGGCGCGTTATAAATATGCCCGTTTTCATCCACGCCAATGTAGCGCACGGTATGTAAGAATTCTGTACCTTCGGGGTAAAGCATGTGCGCTAGCGGAACATTGCTTGCGTCGCCAACATAATGCGACAAACGAGCGATTTCAGTCACTAAATTGGTGAGTTTTCCGTCTTGGTTTACGTCAAGGTTCAACGCTAATTCGTTGACCGGCGCCACAGTTAACGTATCCAGCTCTTTAAGTGCCATTTCAACCAAGCTTAAGTTTAATGTATAGATAGCCTTATTATACTTGCCTTTTAGCGTTTGAAAGCTTTCAGGAAGCCTGATCATAGCATCGCCAGTTGACCCGTTAGTCGGCCAAAAAGTACTTGGGAAAGGCTTGTAATTATACGACACCCATCCACTGCCATCTTTAGCAAACCCGTCGCCATCAAATGCCTTATCAGCGGCGCTCAAATTTTCAATACGCATGTAGTCTGGCATGGCGTCATTGTTAAGCGAAGCGGTATAGTTGTCTTGCGCTATATATTTTTTAATCGTGTCATCATCAATGCCCGCAATTAGTGATGTACGGTCAATAAACAGGTTTTTCCAGCTGTTTGTTAACCCTACGTCAGAAAATTCGTAGTTGCCCTGTAACGTGCCATCGCCCATTTGATTAGGACGCTTTTCCATTGAATCGTAACTTTGGTGGCATGCATAACATGGGTTGTTAACACCTTCTGTTTTGGTGTAACACTGGGGAGGAATAACCGATTCAGGGTTATACACTTCATCGTGTTCAATATATGCCAGAGCGGGAATAGCATCGCCTTCTTGATAAGGATAAGCGTGGGTACTGTCGGTCTTTTCGTGAGTAGAAGTAGGCAGTTGTGTGTCAACTGTAAAGCTTGTTGAGTTTTGCTCATAGTTTGACTGATTGTTCACGTCAGTACCCGTGTTATCAGTGCATCCTGCACTGATAAGTAGTGAAAGCAGAATGCCTACACCTGAAGTTATTTTTAACATTTTCATAATCATCACAACGGAAAAATCCGGGTACGTAGGGCCTGTTGACCTTTGTTGTACACCAAAGGTTAACAGGCCCTAGGTACCCGGAGTATTTTTAAATTAAAAAGAAAACTTACTTATCTGCTGGCTCATACATCCACAGCGTATTGTTTTCTTGGAAACCGTCTTCACCGATAAGAATACGGCCGTCGTTCATCACCACTACGTTATCTGGTTGAGAAAGCTGTTCAACGTCACAACGCTCGGCGCCAGTTAGGCTTGAACGGTACGTACCGCCCATCACCACAGGTTCAATACGAGAGATGTTATAGCCTTCTTCAAGCTTGGCACGATAAACACCACCACAGTCTTTAACGCGGGCTGAAAGCTGCATATCGCCTTCACCGTCAATCATTGTGTTGTCGATATCAGCGATGCCGATGTAAAGGTATGCATTCTGTACCACTTCACCTTCGATAGTATCTACACCTTCAACCGCTTCCTTTGCGCGTTTCTGGTTGATTGAGATACCTTCCAGTTTTCTCCACTCTGCGGTAGCCCCTTTAAGACGGGCCGCTGCACGACTCTCTAAGAACGCTACGCGGTTATCCATTGGCTGTCCTGCTGTTACGCTAGAGCCACCTTCCTCTACCGTTGGATAGGTCGCATCGCCATCAGCCCATGCTTGAACGTCGGCCATAGTAATGTAAGAACTTTGTCCATCCACGTAATCGTCGGTACCAATACCATTGTATTCATCAATCCACGCGCGAATAGTCAGGTTATCACCGCTAGCTAATTCCACCCATTCAACCGCAAAACCAGTTGTCGCAGGATCATTCTGACCTGCGTCCTGAGTGAGCTTAGCGCCGTAAAGTGTACCTGCCGATAAGTCTTCAGCTGTGTCTGCGACAAACTTAAACAGTACGCCACCCGTATCATCTTGAGAAAGGTAAACCGTTTTTCCGTCAGGCATGACCGTTGAGTTCTCATGCTCGTAACGGCCCATGGCGAAATGCTTAACAACAACCGGCTCATCAGCCAACGGCTCTGTTACTTCCGCAATGTAGCCATAGTTGTACGGGTTTGGCGCATCTGGCGCCGTCATTTGCCACATACGACCTAAGCGCGCATCTGTAGAAACGGCCTCTGGGTTATTCCAGCTTGGTGATGTTGTCGTATCCACCGCCGAATCAACCACCCACTCTTCTGAAGTAAGCGGTGTACCCCAAGGTGACATTGAACCAAAGCAGTTTGCCGCCGTTCCCCACACTGGCGAGAAATCCAGCATCATGGCTTCAGTTACTTCCCACATACCAAACTCGTCTTTTTCAACTTTCATGCGGCTCATACCGCCAGGAAGCTCTTCCCAGTTCGAGAAAAGGTAACCTTCGCCTTCGGCGGTTGAGATGAAGCCGTTAAAATCAGGCATGTCATTTTCAAGAACCAACTCTTCGCCATCCAACGTGTAGATGTGACCTAAGCCTTCTGGTAGGTCAGTACCGAAAGTGTCGCCCGTTTGTCCAAGTACTTGATATTGACCAATGGCAGAAACCACCAGCTCTTTTTCTTCATCTGAGCTTGGTACAGGTGAATTTGGTAATGTTACTGGCAGATTGTTGAAGTTAGCACCTGCAAGCACGCCCACTGTACCGGTGTTGATAGGCATTGCATTTACACTGGTTGTCGCCGCATTAGTGCCAGACGGGTGCTGAACGTTAAAAAATAAATCGCCTTCGTCTGTTAAGAATATACCGGTCACTTCTGCACCAAGTGGAACCGTAGCGATACGTGTTAGCGTACCTGCACTATCACCTTGAGGACCTTGGTCGCCCGCCGGGCCTTGATCTCCTACTGGGCCTTGCTCACCTACAGGGCCTTGTACACCGTCTTCGCCATCGTCACCTTCCAGTGAACAGGCAGTCATCCCTAGTGTTACAGCCAGTGCTATCGCTGAATACTTAATTCCACGAAGAGTTTCGCTTTTCATTATAGTTCCTTGCTTATACTTGTTTTCGATGTTGAGTGGAGGTAAGCAGAAGACTCACCTCAGTAAACCGTCTTAGCGGGCGAAAGTCTGGAGGACATTTGTGACATTCCGGTGACAGTGAATTGACACCAAAATGAAGCTTTATTGACACAAGGGTCTGAAAAAACGAATAAAACAAATGCGAAGAGTTACGAAGGCGCTGTAATCATTGGGATTATTGAATGATCAATCAAGAAAACCTAAACCACTCAGTCAGTTTATGAATTATTTGTTTCACAATACTGGTCAGAGCTTTGTGCCCGTGAACACAACAGCACATAACTGCTTGAAACTTGGATGGGCTAAAATGGAAAAATAGGGTAGTTGGAGAAGGCAATTAGAGAAAGACACGGTATAAGCTAACGGGCTACGCATTTAGCTACGGCCCGCTAGCCTGGTCGCTAAGTAATACTTAGTTTAAGACGGTAAGAGGATGATTATACATCTTTAATTTATTAACCAGATAATCTTCAAACTGCTTTGCAGTTTGTACATCACTGCTGCGCTTAGGCCAAACCGCGAAAATTTTATAATCAAAAGCGGTTAAAGGTTTGAACAACACAAGGTGGTCATGTTCACCCTCGAATACCTTTTCGACCTGATCTAACCGATAAACAACGGCCAACCCTAAGTTGTCATTATCTGCCAAGATACTTTGCGTTCCCCAAGTCGCTACAACGCCCCAC
>Ga0208764_10000814_pt1 | contig 20136 bp, 12 predicted proteins | sample ETNtaG_18_FD_185762 | JGI IMG/M metagenome (GOLD analysis project Ga0208764, IMG submission 185762) | Marine microbial and viral communities from oxygen minimum zone, Eastern Pacific Ocean - ETNP201302SV91 (SPAdes) (version 2) | ecosystem: Environmental > Aquatic > Marine > Oceanic ... | reverse complement strand
TTATTTTAATTATGATAGCATTAGTTTTTAATGAAAGCAATACTGCAATCATTGTTGTTGGGCTTCAAATTGCATCCTTTACATATGGTGCCTTATTGGGATTGTTTTTGTTAAGCAAGATGAAAAGAGATTTTTCATCAATTAGTCTTATTTCTGGATTGTTATCAAGTTTGCTTGTTGTGTTTTTACTAAAATATTCTGGATTTGCTTGGACTACGTTTATCGGAGCAGCGGTAATTTTGAATATCGCAATAACGCTACTAACAGATTCAATAATTAAATTTATTTATAATTCAAATCGTTGATTGAGGGTTGTCGCTCCATAACCTTCTTCCTTTAATTTTTTCCGTTTTTCAGCAGCAGGGTCAAGCAAAGGATTGGTATGATTAAAATGAATAAAATTTATATCAACCCGATCTTTGATTTCTTTGAAGTATTCAATTGATTCAATAATAAATGGATGAGGGATTTCAGACATATTTCTGCCTGGCAATTCACCTTCATTATAAAAGGTTCCATCAAGCAAGGCATAGTCATTCTCTTTAATAGTTCCCAAAACATCGACATCCCATTTATTCCATTTATCGATATCTGGGATAAAAATTAATGATTTGCTAGGTCCATTGATTTGGAATCCAACCGTTTCGGAAAATTCATCTCGATGAGGCACTATCAATGGTTTGATTGTAAGTCTTTTATTTAGAATAATTTCCTTATTCTCTTTTAATTTATTTATTTTAACATTATTTAGATCAATTAACTGGCTCCATGGACCATTAGTTTGTAGAAATTTTGTCATTTTGGGTGCTGTATATAATGGCATATTTTTATATCCCATTGTTTCCCTTCCTAAATGCATCAATCCTGAATAGTGCCCTATGTGTGCATGGGTGATGAATATCCCTTTGATCTTATTTTCTTTTGTAAGTTGATTATGCTGGCGTGGAAAGTCGGGCGTAGCCTCAATCATCCAAGCTTCATTTGAATTAGGGTCAACAATACCAAGAGAGGTAACAAAAAATTCTTTTTTTGAATTTGACCATCTATTAATACAGCACTTCTTATTACATCCCGCTTGGGGAGCTCCTCCATCTTGAGTGGTGCCCAGAACGATAATATATGGATTTTCAATAGGACCAGGAGAACAGCTTATAAATAATAAGAAGATCGTCAGATATAAATTATTGCGAATCATTTTATTTCTGCTAGCTGACTTACAATCTTGTCTTGCAATTCACGGAATGGGGCAGATGAGCCTTTATATCCATTCATTAATATAGAAAATGCTAGAGGTTTACTATCTGAGTTCAATATATAACCAGAGAAAGTTGTAACTCCTGATAGTGAACCTGTCTTAGCATAAATACCATTCGGTAAATTTCTATCAATCAAGGTTCCATTTTTGCCAGTGAACGACAAAATATTTAATAGCTTATTTCTGATTTCTGGCTGATGATACGCCCAGCTTAATAATGAGGTAAAATTATTTGCACTTGAGTAATTATATCTTGATACGCCAGATCCATCGCTAATGGAAAAACTAGTGGTATCCAAATTTGTTTGATCATTTAAAAAAACCTTTATAGCGTGTAATCCATTTTGCCAATTTCCTTCACTTCCATTTGATTCATAGCCTATTATTTTTACTAGTAATTCTGCTGTAAGGTTATCACTTTCAATCATAAGATTCTCAAGAATTGAGGGTAAGGATTTTGAATAATGTGTTGCAATTTCTGTTCCTGAATTAGGGTAGATACCTTTATCTAATTTTTTAATTTTCACTCCCTTTTTTAGTAACATTTCTCGGAACAGATATCCAGTATAGTTGGTTGGTTCATCTATATTTCTAATAATGGTATCTGTTGATGCGGTATCCATTACACTTCCAGTTATTAAAAATGAATTTTTATTATTTTTCCAATCACGAGTTATTTTTAGCTTTTCAAAATTTGCTGTATCATTTACTGTATAAGCCTGATTAATAATAGTATAATAGTTTGATTTAGGATATGTTTCTAAATTAATAAGATTACCGGCTGTACTTGGATTGATTATGAAATCAATGCAATTATCATTAATGGAAAGTGCGCTAATTTGCGCGGAATACCATTCATCGCCTTCATCCCACATCCAGCCGGGGCCGTATGTAAGTGAATCCATAATTGTATCATCTAGAATTAACTCGTTTATTGAGGGAAATTGTTTTGCTACGATACTAGCCAATGAGTCAAGCTCTGCTAACGCAAGGTCAGGATCACCACCACCCACTAGGTAGATTTTATTCCCATCTTTATAAATGGATGTCTTAAAAGTGTAGCTAGTATCTAGAATTGAAATCGCTGAAAGAGATGTGTATAGCTTATTATTGCTAGCAGGATTAAATAGGGAATTACTATTCAATTCAAAAATTGTTTTACCGGAATTAAGATCAACAGCTTTTATTCCAATATTTGTTTCCAGTTTAGAAGCATCGATTAATTCATTTATAGAATTTCTTATAGGGGGGAAACCGCTGGATTTATAGATCTGCGGAGGCGCATAACAGCTACAAAGCACTAGAGCTATAATCATAGCTAGCTTTTTATTCATAAATCCAGTATTGCTTTGAAGTATTCTTATATTTTTCAAGCGGTATATTAAATTGATTCGTATTGTCAGAAGCAATTTGTTCAGAAAATTCAGCATTTCCCCATAAACGATTAATCCCAGAAGTCTTTAGTTTAAACTGATTTGGATATTTTTCTTTAATCATATTAATTATTTCCATGCCAGTTGCAATGCTTCTGTACTTATTACGGTCTGTTATTATAATCTCTGCACCATGACACACCTGGTTTTTATATTTAGGATTATTTGCCATTCCTTTGATTGTGCTAGGTATAAATCTAACTGGCTTAAAAACAACGCCAGGCAAATTAAGCTTGTTTAATTCTATGGTTAAATCTTGTTTATTTATCCATGGTGCGCCAAACCGCTTAAATGGCTTTTCTGTCCCTCTTCCTTCGCTGAGATTAGTAGCTTCAAGCAAGCACATTCCAGGGTAAATAATAGCAGTATTTATGTCAGGAATATTTGGCGATGGCTTGACCCATGGCAGAGTTGTTTCATCATACCAGAGATTTCTTTTCCAGCCCTTCATCTTTATTACTTGAAGTTTTGGTTGATTTTCAATCCATTCTTCACCATTGATCATATACGCTAACTCACCAACCGTTAATCCATAGCGAATTGGGATAGGATAATATCCGACAAAAGTTTGAAACTTTAAATCAAGTATAGGACCTTCAATGGATTCTCCCGTAATTGGGTTTGGCCTATCAAGAACAATCACTTCCACGCCAGCATTTGATGCGCTTTCCATAACCAATCCCAATGTAGTGATATAGGTATAGAATCGTGCGCCAACATCCTGAATATCATAGAGAATAATATCCAAACCCTTCATTTGTTCTTCCGTTGGTTTGCGATTACTTCCATATAGACTGACCACTTCAGGAAGGGATTTAACTTGTCCATCATAATTAATTTTTTCACCTGCAGCAGCTTCACCAAATAGGCCATGCTCAGGAGAAAATATTATTTTAATACTGACATCTTTTTGATTCATCAGGCGTTCGTAATTTGGAGTACTAGCCGCATCTACACCTGAGTGATTTGTTACTAATCCGATAGATTTATTTTTGATTAAATCAATTCTTTCATTGAGAAGCACATCCAGACCAACCTGAATTTTTGATAAATTAACCCTAGGTTGATCCTTTTTTGATTCTAGTTCAAGCTGGTGAATTGATTTTGTTTGTTGAGAGCAACTAACAATAAGAGCTAGAAAAATAAAAAAGAATCGCTTCATTTATTTTAATAGTGTGAATTTTTTGTTAACGATTTCTCTTCCCTGTGAAAGGTAGACCATATAGATGCCTGACGGAGCCTTATTACCATCTTTCATCAGTCCATTCCAATTAAATCGTTGAATTCTTGCAGGGAGCGACAAAGCAGACATTTTATATATCTCTCGACCCATTAAATCCGTTATAGTCAGATAGGCGATTGGTGATAATTCGCGAACCTGAAACTCTATAGAAATAGAGCTATTTGAAGGATTTGGATATAATGCAGTTATGCTTAAGCCATCTGGGATCACCGGATCATCTTCATCGATTGAAGTAATAGGTGCTTCTAAATATTGAAGAATCTGCCCCATTACATCTACTCGTATTTGTTCAGGGTAGATTGCTTCAAAACCGATCGATAGATAGACTAGACCCCCAGGTATTTTGCTATTTAAAAAATTCCCTCTAAATGCAATGCCTGCACCACCTTTGGTTTCATAATCAACATCTTTATACTTGAGAATAGTCACCGCTTCACCTAGCGGCTTAATGCCATCGGGCCAATCCACATTATAGGTTCCGTAATCTCCATTATCAAAATTAAATGAATACCCATCAAATAATGAATTAGGAACGCCTTCAACGCTATGGGTTCCATTTGTTTCTCCAGCAGCATCACTGATATACTGTGATTTAAGAATTTTTTCATAAAAATTATTATCAGACAATGTACCTTTTTCAACTAAATCATAACCTATTTCTGAACCCGAAACAAACAGGCGACCCCCATTAACAATATAGTTTTGTACAATCTTTTTTTCTTTTTCATCAAAAGAAGATGTAACAGCACCTTCTTCACCTAGAATCCAATCAACAATTGCATAATCATCAAGCTTGACAAGGCCATTAATCACAGATTCATTAGATGCAGAATCGAAGGTATAGCCATTTATATAAATGGCATTTCCATGCTCTAATATAAAGTCAAACGAATTGGTTGTTCCGGAAATTCTATCAAAGCCATTTACGATTAAAACTTTTGATCCTGAAGGTGAAGGGGTGGTCCCTAGCAGCTCTGTAAATTCACTTACACCAAATTCATTGATTGCCTTTGCTTTGTAATAGTAGGCTGTATTGTCTGTAAGGCCTTGAATTAGGATAGGGCTTTTTAGAAATTTGCCAACTGAACGGTTCTCATTTGTATTAGAAATTACTTCTACAATTTCGTATTCTGTAACCGCATCATCATTTGTCAAATTTATATTGACAATTCCGCTCCCCAAATTTAAAATAGAAAAACCTTCAGGGATTGAAGGGGCAGACTTAACGCTAATTTTTTCTCTGAGCGCATCCCATAACTCATCATAGCCATCATCATAACCCAATGCCCAAATTCCAATTCCTGCAAGATTTTTTGCAATCACAAAATCATACTTTTTCGATAAAGAAAGACTATCATCATACCATGTTTGAAACCAATCGGGATTTTGATATTTATACCAGGGCGTTTGAGAATCATTGTCCCATTTTTTGCCATAAGATAGCGCTTTTGCTTCTGCGGTAGAGAAAACTACAGCCGCTCCAGCCCCAGTGGTATTTGCACCTTTTTCACTCGATAAAGATGGCCATTCATATCCATAATAAGGGCTACCAAGTATTATTTTATTTACATTGTTACTAGTAATTGAGAGATAGGTATTAATTGTATTAGTAATGTTATAAGAACCTCCTGTAAGAGGAGCGACGGGACCGGTAAGCGTACTGCCTTTCCAGTGATAATCATACCCCATCACAAACAATCCATCACTTTCGCTTGCTAAAGAATTAAAATCCCAAGCGTTATTCCAATCAACAGCAGGTGTTGCAAGGGTTACCTGCGCATTAGGATTAGAGCTTCGTAATGAAGTTCTAAGGTTTTTTACAAAAGTAACTAAATTAGATTTTTGAGATTCGGGAAAAGATTCAAAATCGATATTTATTCCATCGGCACCAGCACGCTCTACTTCGTATTTTAAATTATCAATTAATCGATTTTGATTTTCACTACTTCCAAGTAACGTTTCGAGTTTTGATTTAGAAAAGAGAGTAACAGTTAAGACAACTTCAACACCATTTTCATGAGCTTTATTAATTAGATCCACTGCTGGCCATCCATGTAGATCGGTTAGCTCACCATTTTCATTTGCTTCCGCTGAAAAGTACGCGATTGTTGAAAGAAGATCGTAATTATAATTTTGCCATTTGGTTCCTTGCCAATAAGGATGATAGCCAAATACTTTTCTTGTTATATTTTTCTTTGTTTTTAATAATGGATCTGCTGGGCCAGTATAGGTTTTATATAAAGGCTCAATAAAGCTTTCATTATTGTATTCCAATTCAACTTGATGGACACTTTTATACGTCTGCTGACTTAACGCAACTGAAAAGAATAATACAAATATGAATCTATTATACATCGCAGTGTGAAAAAATATCGTTAATTGTTTCTCTTTTTCGGATAAGCTTATGGTTCGAATTATTCAACAAAACCTCTGCGGCTCTTGGTCTGGTATTGAAATTATGCGACATAGAATAGCCGTATGCTCCTGTATCCATAATTGCAATAAGATCACCTTCATTTAACTTTGGAAATGCTCGATCAGTAGCTATTCGGTCTGTATTTTCACATATCTGACCAGTAAAGTCAACCGTATTTTCATTATTTCCATGATTGCCAACCTTAAATATACGATGTTGCGCACCATATAATGCCGGACGCATTAGCGTTTCCATGCCGGCATCTATTCCAACAAAATTTTTATAGCTATTTTTTAATCCCGTCACTTTTGTAATAATAAAACCAGCGTCAGCAATAATTGACTTTCCCGGTTCTAGCCATAAGGATGGAGCTGTAGTTTTATCTGGATAAGCTGAATAGAATATTTTTGAAAGAGAGGAAAACATTTGATCAAAGTCTAATGGTTTTTGATCATCTTGATAAGGAACCCCAAAACCACCACCCATACTAATGAATTCAAACTTAATATTAAGGGACGATTCAATTTTCTTGGCATGTTCAATAATAGCAGATAAAACTTCAGTAAAAAACTTTTCATCTAAATTTCCTGATCCACACATACACTGCAGGCCAAATCGCTTAATACCCATATTTTGCGCCTCTTGATATGCTTCGATAATTTTTTCAGAAGGGATACCAAATTTTGCATCTCTACCTCCGGTAATAATACCTGAATACGATCCACCACCAAAACCAGGATTCATTCGAAAGGAAATCCGATCTGGGAGACCAATTTTATTCAATCTCTTAAGAGAAGTAATATCGTCCAAGTTGATATTGCATCCTTTTTGAGTTGCTTCAATTAGATCAGTCTCTGATTCATAGTTACCCGTATAGATACATTCTGAAGGATCAATTCCAGACAGTTCAGCGGCATAGATTTCTCCAGGACTAGAGCAGTCACCCCCAATTTTTGCAAATGTATTGCGCATAGTTCGAATCAAATGGGGATTGCTATTTGATTTAATTGCATAGCAAATATGAAATTTTTCAAAACTAGCAGATAACGCATTATTTAAGCTAGTAATGTTATCTTCAATTCGCTGTTGACTGTAGACGTATAATGGAGTTCCATACTTTTTTGCAATTGAGCTTAACAGCTCTTCATTTATTATTAATTTTCTTAAGGGATGCATTTTTTATTACATAATATTATAAATAAATTTAAAACGTATTAGACATTCAAAATAATACCAAAGTAACAAGGATATTTTCATTAATTTTACCTGTGAAACAAAGTAAAAAGCTATCAAGCAAATGGGTGCTTATGTTTATTTTTATAATGTATGCCATTGTCTTTGTACTCGTAGTTTACAATCTATATAGATATAATTGGATTTTTTAATTTATCAAATAACCTTCTACTTAACATGTAGTAAATTGGATGCCTATGTTTGATGCAAATATATATAGAGATAGAAGAAATTCGCTATCCAATGAAATGGATGATGGTTTAATTCTATTATTTGGAAATAAACCCGTTCCTATGAATTATCCATCTAATACATTGCGGTTTCGACAAGATAGCAATTTTTTATATTATTGCGGTTTAGATTATGAAAATCTAAACCTAGTCATAAATACTGCTTCAGGAGAGACAACATTATTTGGCGATGATTTAACTGTTGATGATATAGTTTGGGAAGGTGAGAGAGTATCAATTAAAAAGATGGCCGAATTAGCCGGGATTGATCATTTTGAAAAAAATTCTACTATTAATCAATTCATTAATAATTCAGATAAAGTATATACTCTGCCTGCATACAGAGATGACCATAAAGCCTTTTTAAAATCTATCATAGGTTCAGAATCTTTATCTTCTTCAAAATCTTTAATTTTGAATGTTATTAAGCAGCGCTCAATCAAGACAGAAGAAGAATTAACTGAGATAGACCTAGCCTTAGAGGTTACATCTGAGATGCATAAGATTGCCATGAAATCAACCCGTGATGGATTAAAAGAACAATCAATCGTTGGCTTGATCGAAGGATATGCGCTTCAAAATGGCCGCAGGATGGCATATCCAGTAATATTTACGATTCATGGTGAGATCCTTCATAGCAATGTCTACGATAATACCATGAAATCTGGTCAGCTTGCATTAAATGATTCAGGTGCAGAATCTCCTCTGCATTATGCAAGTGACATTACAAGAACATTTCCTGTAAGCGGCAAATTTTCAGATATACAAAAAGATATCTATAATTTAGTTTATCAGATGCAAGAAGTTGCCTTTAGTTACTGCAAACCAGGGACTTCGTATCGAGAAGCTCACCTCGCTGCTGCAAAAATTGCAGTCATAGGTTTAAGTGAGCTAGGGTTGATGATGGGCGACCCTGATGAAGCTGTATCCAAAGGTGCTCATGCATTGTTTTTTCCTCATGGGCTTGGGCATATGCTCGGCTTAGATGTCCACGATATGGAAGGCCTTGGTGAAGACCTTGTTGGTTATGATGATGCTAGTAATAGAAGCGATCAATTTGGTTTGGCCTATCTACGGCTTTCAAAAAACCTTGAACCAGGATTTGTATTAACTGTTGAGCCTGGCATTTATTTTATTCCTCATCTTATAGATCAGTGGAAAAATAGCGCCAAGCATAAAGAGTTTATTAATTATGATGCGATTGAACCATTTAAAGATTTTGGTGGAGTTCGAATCGAAGACAATATTGCTATTACCAATGAAGGATACCGGTCTTTAGGACCGCATATACCAAAAACGATTAATGAGATTGAGACCCTAATGCAGTCATGAGAAATTTTATTTGGCTGTTTTTATCTTCCTTCGGCATTATGTTTGCCATACTATCCTGGCTCCAAGAATCACATATTATATCTAAAGAGATAGGCTCATTAAAAGGTTTGCTTGCAGTCTTATTAGGGGCATTACTGTATTATATCATTCCTAGAAAATTTAGTTGAGCTCATTATAAGTTGCGATGTCAAACGTTTTTAATACTCCCCCACCAAAATTTAATGAAGCACAAGTAGTTGAAATTCTTTCAGAACACTATGGAATAAACGGTTCAATTAAAGAACTTATTAGTGACCGCGATCAAAATTTTAAGATTATAGCAAAAGATCAATCATATGTGCTCAAAATAGCTAACTCAGCAGAGTCTAAAGATATCCTTGATATGCAGAATCTGGCGTTGAATCATATTATAAATAAAGATTCATCTTTAGATATTCCCTATCCAATCAAATCTATAAATGATGAAGAAATTATTTATACTGAAAATATGGATTGTGGGTATTATTTAAGATTATTATCATACGTTGAAGGAAAATTCTTAAATGAAATTAAGCCAAATAATAATTTACTGTTCTCCCTTGGACGGTTTCTAGGATATCTTGATCAATTGCTAGAGGACTTCAACCATAATGCTACTGATAGAAAATTTATTTGGGACGCTAAGCAGATTGATGTTTTATCTCAGCAGCTTAAGCTTAGCGAGGATGACGCGCCATTAATTTCTTATTACATAGATCTTTTTAATGAACATATCATTGGTCAAGTAGATGCGCTTGGAAAAACAGTGATTCATAATGATGGCAATGACCATAATGTAATTATTGGTCATGATGAAAAAATAAAAAGCATTATTGATTTTGGAGATATGATCTATTCATATAAGGCGCTTGAACCGGCCGTATGTATGGCATATATCGCGATGGAAAATCAAGACCCGTTTCCCTTAATTGCTCCATTATTGAAAGGCTATCATTCAACCAACCCCCTTTCTGTTTTTGAATTAGAATCGGTGGTGTATCTAATGTGTTTACGTATGTGCATTACCATTAATATGTCAATTTATAGAAAGCAGTTATTTCCTGAAAATCGTTACATTTCTATTTCAGAAGATAATGCGCGAAAATTTCTTGAGAATATGAGAAGTCAAAATATTCAGAAATGGTCAAAAGATCTTACAGAATATGCTAAATCATAAAGAAATAATTGCACTTCGAAGAAATTTATTAAGCCCATCATTAAGCCTATCCTATAGTGAGCCTTTGCACATTATTAAAGGTCATGCTCAATATCTTTTTGATGCAAATGACAATCGCTATTTAGATGCGGTAAATAATATTCAGCATGTAGGGCATTGCCATCCCAAAGTTGTGGAGGCAGCCAAAAAACAATATGATTTGCTAAATACAAATACACGTTATCTTGATGAGACAATTGTCAGTTATGCACAAGCACTAACCAGCCACTTACCTGATGGTCTTAATGTTTGTTTTTTTACCAACTCTGGAAGCGAATCAAATGATTTAGCACTTAGGTTGGCACGGATTGCAACCGAATCAATGGAGACAATCGTTCTTGACGGCGCATACCATGGGCATGTTTCATCCTTGATAGATATCAGCCCATATAAGCATAATGGAAGAGGTGGAAGCGGACCCCCTGGTTATGTACATACAGTGCCAATGCCGGACTCTTTTAGGGGGAAATATCGCGGGGAGAATGCTTTGGATGGATATCTTAATGAATTAAAAAATATAATAGATAATATTAGAAAACAGGATAAAAAGGTCTCCGCATTTATGGTGGAATCAATCATGGGCTGCGGTGGACAATTAATACTTCCCCGAGATTTTTTAAAACAATCCTTTGATCTAGTTCGTAATGCGGGTGGCATATGCATAGCAGATGAAGTACAAATAGGTTTTGGTAGGGTAGGGACAAATTTTTGGGGATTTGAAACTAGCGGTGTAATTCCAGATATCGTTACGATGGGAAAGTCTATGGGGAACGGACATCCATTATCTGTAGTTGTTACAACAAAAAAAATTGCTGATAAATTTAATAACGGTATGGAATATTTTAATTCATTTGGTGGAAATCCAGTCTCATGCGCAGTTGGCAATGCAGTATTAAATGTTATTAAAGAGGAAGGGATGCAGCACAATGCACTAGAAGTAGGTTCATACCTATTAAACGAATTAAAAAGTTTACAATCAAAACATTCTATTATTGGCGATGTAAGGGGTATGGGTCTATTTATTGGTATTGAGCTAATTAGAGACATAAAAAACCTAGAGCCAGCTGATGCTGAGGCTAAAATGGTTATCAATCAAATGAAGGATCAGAAGATTCTTCTAAGCACTGATGGACCAGATCGCAATGTGATCAAGATAAAGCCACCAATGATTTTTAATAGGGAAAATGCTAATGAATTGATATTAAAATTATCCGATGTTTTAGGTAATATTGATTATGAATAATAAAAGAATTCTATTCTTCTTGCCCATTATATTTTTCATCACAAGTTGTGAGCAATATGGAAAGTATGAATGGGAAAATCCAACTATTATTGGTATAAATAAGCTACCTCCAAGAGCACACTTTATTACCTATGAATCTGAGTCTCTAGCCTTAAAAAATGATCCCGCACAATCAAAAAACTTTATTTCATTAAATGGGAAATGGAAATTTAATTTTTCAAAAAATTTCAAAGATAGACCCGAAGAATTTTTTGAAATGGGCTATAATGATAATAATTGGAATCAAATTATGGTTCCAGGTAGCTGGGAGCTACAAGGATGGTCTTACCCAATCTATCTGGATGAAGAATACCCATTCCCTGCTAATCCGCCATTTATTCCTCATAAAATAAATACCGTTGGTTCATACAGAAGAAAGATTTCCATACCGCAAGAATGGTTAAAAAAAGATGTCTTCTTGAAATTTGGAAGCATTCGCTCTGCTTGCTATGTTTGGTTTAATGGAAAATATATCGGGTACTCTCAAGGGTCAAAAACTCCATCAGAATTTGATGTCACTGAATTTATTCAGGCAGGTGAAAATCAAGTTGCCGTTGAGGTATACCGTTTTTCAGATGGATCTTATCTTGAAGGTCAAGATACTTGGAGAATTAGCGGCCTTGAAAGAGATGTGTCTTTATACGCTCGTGAAAAAACAAGAATTAATGATTTTACTATTCACTCAACCCTTGATGAGACTTACCAAAAAGGTATATTTAGAATTGAAATTGATTTATTAAATCATCTTCAATCTCAAAGTAAAATCAGTGTTCGGGCGAAGCTAACGGATCCTTTAAGGAGAAATCTAACTATATTTGATTCTACCAAATATGTAGTAATCGATTCATTATCAAACATGTCTTTTCATCATAATATCCGCCGCGTTAAACCGTGGAGTGCTGAAAATCCCTATCTTTATACACTCCAACTTTATTTGATGAAAGAGAGTAAAATTATAGAGACGCTCACTCATCAAGTTGGATTTAGAATTGCAGAAATAAAAGATGGAAAATTTCTACTTAATGGTATTCCTTTAACTCTACGAGGAGTTAATCGCCATGAATGGGATCCAAAAAAGGGAAGATCTATTTCAGAAGATTCGATGATAGAAGATATAAAACTGATGAAACAAAACAATATTAATGCTGTAAGAGCATCGCATTACCCAAATCATGAACGATGGTACGAGTTGTGCAATGAATATGGACTGTACGTTGTTGATGAAGCTAATATAGAATCGCATGGGATGGGATCGCATCCCAAAAGCTATGGTTTTATTGCTAATGACCCTGCATGGACAGCGCAGTGGATAGATCGAGGCAATCGGATGTATGAAAGAGATAAAAATCAGCCTTCAATTATTATGTGGTCAATGGGCAACGAAGCCGGAGATGGTCAAAATTTTAAAAAATTATATAATTTTTTAAAAACTAAAAAAGACACTCGTCCAGTTGTATATGAGCCAGCTAAAGATAAACAACATACAGATATTGTATTTCCAATGTATAAGAGTGTTAATGCAATTAATCAATACGCAGAATCCCAACCAGACAAGCCGCTCATTTTATGTGAATATGCGCACGCCATGGGAAACAGCGTTGGAAATTTAGTTGATTACTGGGATACAATAAATCGGCACGAATCACTTCAAGGGGGCTTTATATGGGATTGGGCGGATCAAGTCTTAATTAAAACAGATTCCAATGGAAAAGAATATTGGGGCTACGGAGGAGACTTTGGAATTGAATATGCCGAAAACGATTCAAATTTTTGTGCGAATGGTTTGGTTGCAGCAGATCGCAGTTTAAATCCTCACATTTTTGAAGTAAAAAAGATTTATCAGCCTATTTCATTTAAGTCTATTGATTTAGATAGAGGTGTGATTGATATAACAAATAATTATAATTTTTCTAATTTTGATAATTTGGATTTTGCATGGTATATAAAAGGTGACGATAAGACTATATCATCAGGAAGACTTAATTCACTAAAGCTTGAGCCAGGAGAGTCTAAAGAAATATTTTTTAATACCTCAAATATTGTGGTTAGGCCTGGGGTTAGATACTATTTAACCATTGAAGCTAAAACCAGAAATGCAAAACCTTTGGTTTCCAAAAAACATTTAGTAGCCTGGGAGCAATTTGAACTACCATTCTATATACCGCTAGCTCCTAAGGTAAATAATGCAGTATCAAGTATCGATTATCTTGAATCTCAGATAAAAATAGAAGTGCAGGGAGTAGATTTTAATCTTGTTTTTGATAAATCATCAGGATTGCTTGAGCAGTATATTGTTGGCACTACAAATTATCTAACCAAACCATTAGCACCTTATTTCTGGAGAGCTCCAAATGATAATGATCTTGGAAACAAGATGCCTAAACGTACAAATATTTGGAAAGATGCTGGGGCTAGAATGAAGTCTCTTGATTTAAATGTTATCAAGGCTGAAGGGCTGGTAACCGTTTCCTCAGTTCACATAGATAGCCTAACTGGTACTATACTTAATACAGTATACAATATTGATGGAGATGGTGCAGTAAAAATTGATCGAAAAGTAGAAATAAAAAATAATGACTTACCTGAAATACCTCGTATTGGCGTGAAGCTATCCCTTAATGGATCTTTTAGTAGGGTTAAGTGGTTTGGTAGAGGTCCTCATGAATCATACTGGGATAGAAAACAATCCGCTGCTATCGGGATTTATTCTGGATCGGTATGGGAACAATCATTTCAATATATAAGACCTCAAGAAACTGGAAACAAAACAGATATTTTCTGGATGGCGGTTTACAATAATGATAGCGGCTTGATGGCAGTTGGCTTGCCAAGGTTTGATGGAAGTGTGCATCAGTACCCCTATGAAGATCTAGACTATTATCCCGGTAGTCAGCGTCACGGAAAAATTGATATTACACCACAAGATCAAACAGATTGGTTAATTGATTACAAGCAGATGGGAGTTGGTGGTGATAATAGCTGGGGCGCTAGGCCAATGAAAAAATATACACTATATCCTGGTGTTTACGAGCATTCATTCTTGTTAATACCATTTCAAATTGGAAAAAATTTAACCAGCCTCTCTAAGAAACGAATTTAATTAAGGAATAATTAATGAATACCATTTCAATAGTAACATTTATTCTTGCGACAGGGTCTGTAGCGTATTTCACATACAGGATTGTTCAAAAAATGAAAAAATCTAATAATGCTACTGAAGAATATTTTACGGGTGGACGTGCGCTTACCTGGCCTGTTGTGGCTGGCTCCTTACTACTTACCAACCTCTCAACAGAGCAACTTGTTGGATTAAATGGAGATGTGTTTGGCGATAAGGCTATGGTGGGTTTGGCCTGGGAAGCTCTTGCAGCATTTGCGATGATAGCGACAGCTTTGATCTTTTTACCTCGTTATTTAGCAAGTGGATTTACCACAACACCTGCTTTTCTTGAAAAAAGATTTGACAAGACTACACGCTCAATGGTTTCGGGACTATTTTTGTTTGGCTATGTGACTGTGCTTTTACCCGTGGTACTATACACTGGTTCATTGGCATTAGAGCGTATGTTTAGCTTGAGTATTCCATTATGGCTAATTATTATTTTGATTGGAACCCTAGGAAGCTCTTACGCGATTTTTGGGGGTTTAAAATCAGTTGCTGTTAGTGACACTATTAATGGCGTAGGTCTACTGATAGGAGGTCTAGCAATCCCTTTTCTTGGCCTTTCTGCTCTTGGTGATGGATCTTTTTTTAGTGGGGTTTCTACGCTCTTAAATGATAAGCCTGAGTATTTGAGAGTTTTGGCTCGTACAAATCTCGAAGGGAAAACGGTATCGGTTCCCTGGCCAACTTTATTTACTGGTATGATGTTTATTCAAATCTTTTACTGGTCTACCAATCAAGTTATCGTACAAAGAGCGATGGCGGCAAAAAGCTTAGCTGAAGGACAAAAAGGAGTGCTTTTTGCATCAGCAATGAAGCTAGTAGGTCCTTTAATGTTGTGTTTGCCAGGCATTATTGCTTTACATATGACCGAACTACCAATTGGGAGGCAAGATCAGGTTTATGGAGCCTTAGTTAGATATGTATTACCGGATTGGTCACTTGGCCTTTTTGCAGCGGTTCTAATGGGCTCTATACTAAGCTCTTTTAATTCTGCGCTTAATAGCGCTTCTACACTTTTTTCGCTTCAATTTTATAAGGGCTATATCAATAAAAATGCAACCGGAGATCAAATTGTTAAAACTGGAAAGCAATTTGGGATTCTACTTGCGGTAGCCTCGATGATCATTGCCCCTTTATTAGCGCAGACCCAGTCTATATTTCAGTACCTCCAAAAGGTTAATGGGCTATATAGCGTACCTATTATTGGCATATTTTTGCTAGGCATAACTACAAAGCATGTCCCTGCGGTGGCTGCAAAAGTTGGCATGGTTGTTGGTATGGCGATCTATGCATTTTTCTCATTTGAGAATATTCATAATGTACCCGATTTCTTTGCCGATGGATCAGGCGATCTACATTGGCTGCACGGATATTTTATAAGCTTTGTTTCTGCAGTCTTGGTGATGCTCGCCATAGGAAAGTATCAGCCAAAAACACCCGAAGAGATTGCAATCAGTGACCAGCGAGACCCAGCGCCAGTTGATATGACTCCTTGGTCAGAATCAAAGAAAGTATCTATGGGGATTATGGGTGCAACCTTTGCGATTTATCTGTTATTGTCAATGGTAGCACAATAAATGCACTACATTGATTGAATTAAATAAATTAAAACAGTTTAAGCCCCCATCTGATTGGATACAAATTCAGACTCTTGAAGCGCATACTGGGGGAGAGCCTCTTAGGGTAATCTTGTCAGGGTATCCTATATTAAACGGCGACACAATCCTAGCCAAGCGTCAAGATATCTATCAAAATCATGACTGGCTACGTACCGCTTTAATGTGGGAGCCCCGAGGTCATAAAGATATGTATGGAGCTTTGTTAGTAGAGCCAGAATCCTCCTCCTCTGATATTGGTGTAGTCTTTATGCATAACAATGGATATTCTACTGGTTGCGGTCATGCCGTAATCGCTTTGACAAAAATAATTATCGAATCTGAAGCTGTACCTATCGTAGAACCAATTACAGAAATTGTAATGGAAGTACCATCTGGAACAATCAATGCCTATGCGGCTATTGAAGATAGAAAAATTACCAAAATTTATTTTGAAAATGTCCCTTCTTTTGTTCAAGAATTAGATGCAACTATTCAAGTATCAGATATTGGAGGCATTAAATATGATCTAGCATATGGTGGAGCATATTATGCGGTTATAGATATAGATCAATTGGGAATGAGTCTTGATCGTAACTATTTAGATGAAATTATTTTGGCTGGAAAAAAAATAAAAAAAGCTATCTCAAAAAAAATAGACTGTATACATCCTCTTAATTCTGATATGAATAGCTTATATGGAACAATTTTTGTTAGCCGAGCAGATAACCCGCAATGCCACAGTAGGAACATTTGTATATTCGCTGATGGAGAACTTGATCGAAGCCCAACTGGAACTGGTGTCAGCGCACGAGCAGCAATCGAATTTGCAAAAGGCAATTTAAAATTAAATGAAAGTTTAATGATAGAAAGTGTCACCGGATCTATATTTACTGTTACTGTTCATAAATCTGTTAGTATGAAAGATAAAGAGGCAATCATACCGCAAGTTTCCGGAGATGCTTCCATGACAGGGAGTTGTACTTACTGGATTGACCCTAAAGACCCTTTGAAGAATGGATTCTTATTACAAAAAGATTATAGGAGCAAAGAATAATGAAAAGGCGCCAGTTTATAAAATCTACAACAATAGCTGGACTTGCCACTGCGTTTGCTCCAAAAAAATTATTTAGTGCGAATGAGCGACTGCAAATTGGAATCATTGGAACAGGGCTAAGAGGTCAATGGAACACTAAACTTCTTTTAGACAGGCCCGATGTTGATATTCCTGTAATCTGCGATATCGATCAACGAATGATTAAAATGGTATTAGATCTTTTTTCAAAGGCTGGAAGGCCTAAGCCTAAAATTTATGATAAGGGATCGGAAGACTATCAGAATATGCTCTCCAATGAGGATCTTGATGCTGTAAATATTGCAACACCTTGGGAATGGCATCATCCGATGGCAATCGACGCGATGAATAATAAGATGCATGTTGGCGTAGAAGTTCCTGCAGCTTTAACTATTAAGGATTGTTGGGATTTAGTTGATACATCAGAAAAAACGAATAAACTTTGCATGATTATGGAGAATGTCAATTACCGAAGAGATATCATGGCCATATTAAATATGGTTCGACAAGGAATTTTCGGTGAATTGATTCATTGTCAAGGCGGCTATCAACATGACTTGCGCCATGTCAAATTTAATGATGGTAAAGGACCTTATGGCGGCGGCGTTGAATTTGGCGACAAAGCATTTTCTGAGGCCAGATGGCGAACACAGCACTCGATGGATAAGAATGCAGATTTGTACCCAACGCATGGCCTTGGGCCTATTAGCCCTATGTTAGATATTAATCGTGGGAATAGAATGCTCCATCTTACTTCAACTGCGAGTCAGAGTCGTGGTTTAAACAAATATATCATTGACAATGGAGGAGCAGATCATCCCAATGCAAAAATAAAATTTAAATTAGGAGATGTGGTCACAACTACGATCAAATGTGCAAATGGCCAGACTATAGTTTTGAGCCATGATACAAATTCTCCTAGGCCATATAGTTTAAATTTTCGCGTTCAAGGTACCAAGGGATTATGGATGAAGGATTCTAAATCTATTTATATTGAAGGAAGAAGTCCTGAGTCTCATAGATGGGAGAATGATGAGCAGTATTTATCAGAATATGACCACCCGCTATGGAAGCGGTTTTCAAAAGCAAAGACGACACTGAGTCACACTGGGCATGGTGGAATGGATTTTTTCATTATCCGAGCATTTGTTGAGGCAATTAAAGAAAAGCAAAAGCCGGTCATTGATGTATACGATGCAGTCAGTATGAGCTGTATTGTTCCTTTGTCTGAGCAGTCAATAAAAAATAATAGTACTTCGATAAAAATTCCTGATTTTACGCGAGGAAAATGGAGAACAAATCAACCCATTTTTGGATTGGACGATAATTATTAGATGAATATGGCCACTATAGATTGGGTTATTATAATAGCCTATTTTTTAATTGCATTAACAATTGGAATTTGGGCTTCTAAAAAAGCGGGATCTAATACAAAATCTTTTTTCTTAGCTGGAAGAGATATGCCTTGGTGGCTGCTTGGTATTTCCATGGTAGCTACCACATTTTCAACCGACACTCCTAACTTAGTAACAGATCTCGTTAGACAAAAAGGCGTTTCAGGTAATTGGGGTTGGTGGGCCTTTTTATTGACAGGCATGTTAACGGTTTTTATATATGCTAAACTGTGGCGAAGGTCTAATGTATTAACAGATATCGAATTTTATGAATTACGATACAGCGGTAAAGCCGCAGCGTTTTTAAGGGGGTTTAGAGCATTATATCTAGGTCTAATTTTTAATGTTCTGGTTATGGGTACTGTAAGTTTAGCTGCAGTAAAATTTGGAGAGATTATTCTAGGCTGGAAAGGTTGGCAAACATTATTGATCGCTTGTTCAATTACGCTAATCTACTCAACCCTAGGAGGTCTTAGAGCGGTAATCATTACAGATTTTGTTCAATTTATATTAGCAATGATCGGCTCTATCCTTGCAATGTTTTATATAATCAATTTGCCACAAATTGGTGGTATAAAAAATTTAACTCTACATGAAAATGTTATAGATAGCCTATCATTAGTACCTGATCTATCTGACCCAAGTGTATGGGTACCTGTCATGCTTGTTCCTCTTGCAGTGCAATGGTGGGCAAGCTACTATCCAGGAGCGGAGCCTGGAGGAGGAGGATATATAGCGCAACGAATGTTCTCCGCAAAAGATGAAAAAAATGCAATAGGAGCGACTTTATTATTTAATATTGCGCATTATGCCCTACGTCCATGGCCTTGGATAATTATTGCATTATCCTCTTTAATTATTTTTCCCGAGTTATCAGATATTCAAAGAGCATTCCCAGATTTACCGGCTAACAAGTTAGGGCATGATGTTGCGTACCCTGCTATGCTCACATTATTACCATCAGGGCTATTAGGTCTTGTTGCCGCCTCCTTAATTGCTGCATTTATGAGCACAATGAGCACCCAGCTTAATCTTGGAGCAAGTTATTTAGTGAATGATTTTTATAAACGTTTTATCAATCCGAATGCCAGTGAAAGTCAATTGGTCGCGATGGGAAGGATATTTACCGTTATATCAATTGTTCTAGGTGCAGGGTTAGGATTAATACTAACTAGCGCCTCACAAGCCTTTGATCTATTGCTTATGATTGGCGCTGGTACAGGATTGATTTATTTATTGAGATGGTTT
>Ga0208764_10000813_pt1 | contig 20141 bp, 21 predicted proteins | sample ETNtaG_18_FD_185762 | JGI IMG/M metagenome (GOLD analysis project Ga0208764, IMG submission 185762) | Marine microbial and viral communities from oxygen minimum zone, Eastern Pacific Ocean - ETNP201302SV91 (SPAdes) (version 2) | ecosystem: Environmental > Aquatic > Marine > Oceanic ... | reverse complement strand
AGGAACGAACCCACCCAGTGGGACAGATTATGATCTGGAGGAATCAGTAATAATTCAGGTATCAACCGGACCAGCCGCCATAGAAATCCCATCAATTATTGGTCAATCACCAGCTGTTGCTGCAGCAACACTCGCAGGCAGCGGATTTATGGTTGCCCCAACGGAGGACTGCCCCGTTGATCCTGAAGATCCAAATGTAGGTTTAGTAGTTTCGCAAACCCCTGAAGCCGGCGAATCAGTTGAAGCAGGAACGACTATCACAATATGTATAGGGGTAGCTATAGAACCAACTCCGGAACCGGAACCCACCCCAACCCCAACTGACCCGGAACCAACTCCAACCCCATCTGATCCGGAACCAACTCCAACTCCTGAAGAATAAGTCCTATCAGATGCAGCTAAAGAAATTCTCTAGGATTGAATGGCCATTATCTGTCAGAATTGACTCAGGATGAAATTGTACGCCTTCAACCTTAAAATCTTTATGACGCAAGCCCATGATGAGTCCATCTTCTGATTCGGCTGTTACCTCAAGTGAGTCAGGGAGAGACCCGCTGTTTACAACAAGCGAGTGGTAACGAGTAGCTTGAAATGGTGTAGGAAGATCACTAAATACCCCATGACCATTATGTGAGATAGAAGAAGTTTTCCCATGCATCACATTCGGTGCACGAATTATCTCTCCACCAAATGCTTGCCCGATACATTGCAAACCTAAACACACGCCAAATATTGGCTTCTGATCTTTGAAATGGTCTATTAAATCAAGAGACACTCCAGCATCAGCAGGAGTTCCAGGGCCAGGACTAATAAGACACGCATCAGGGTCAAGTTCTATAATCTGGTCAATGTCGACCTTGTCATTCCGAAAAACAATGGGTTCTATCCCGAGTTCACCTAAATATTGAACAAGGATATATACAAACGAATCGTAGTTATCAATAACAAGAACACGAGAACCCACGTTTTGGAGGGTAGTGGACATCTAGGAAATCCACTCGTAAATATGATTCTTTGCCATTGTCTTCTATTATTAAACACATGGGAAAACCTCCAAAAGAACGAACGCAAAGTAGAAGAATCACCGAAAAAGGAACGCGTCCAGATAATCTTCCGCCTTCAGGGTCAACATCAATGGGCTATATGCCATCGAAACGTGTGAGCTCCCGATGGGTAGCCCCAACCATGTTTGGACTACTTGGTGCTGGAACGGCAATGATTATCATTAATTATGTAGATCTGTTACCTGGAGGTACAAGCAATTGGTACCTACTAGGAGGACTCGGTCTCGTCTTAGCGGGAATAGTCACCGCAACGCAATTGCATTAATCAAATAAGGCACTTTTCTCGGAAAATAAGCGAAAGATGGATAATTACATGACTGTAATTTATCCCCAAAGTTGCTCACAACCTGTGGATAACTAACATATTCCCCTTATGGAACATCGCTAACAACAACAACAACATCCACAGATGCCTGATAATACGTGCAGATTCTTTCAAAAGTACAATTCAGTCTGCTTGGCGCATCAAATCCATTTCTGACATGCAATGTCTGGGGGGATCAGGATGTTCATCCGTTGCCACAGTCATTCTGACTTCACTCCCACACGTTGAACACCGAAAATTAAGCTTCACCTTTCGCAACTCACCAGCTGGAGGAGGTTCAGGTAAAGGTGTAGCCAATAATCGGAAGATACTAAGACCTATTCTAAGAATCACATAAGCAGCGATAATGGCGATCACAATGCTAATGAAAGTCCCAAACATATTTTCATGGTAGGTGAACCTTCGCTCAGACACATAATAAAAAAGTGATCGAACATCTGTTTCGTTGACCAAAACAAGATTTTCTTAGAAACCTGTGGCAATCTCTACAAATACCATTTTGAATAACGTTAAGGAAAAATATGGAAATTGAATTACCACTCCTCATCATACGGATCGCACTTGGCCTCACACTCGCTGCACACGGATATAACAAATTCTTCAAAGGCGGGAAGATTGAGGGTACCGGACGATGGTTTGACAGTATGGGCATGCGCCCAGGTAAAGCCCACGCTTTTCTAGCAGCATGTGGAGAGATCGGTTCGGGGATTTTTTTAGCTGCAGGCTTACTTACTTCATTTGCAGCTTTAGGATTCGTAGGTTTAATGTCTGTCGCTTACTGGACTGTGCATAATAAAAATGGTTTCATGATCATAAATGAAGGCTGGGAGTATGTATTCATTCTCGCTATCAGCGCTGTAACGGTCGCCATGATCGGCCCTGGAGAATGGTCTATAGACCACAAAATAGGTTGGGACTATGACCTTGATGGGTACACGGGTCTCGCAATATCAGCTGGAGGAGGTTTGTTAGCAGCCATAGTGCTTCTCGGGATTTTCTACAGACCTCCTAAAGAAGAACTAAGCGACTAAAGATTATCTCCTCTTTTCATCGCGCATATCAAAAACGACTTTGATTGCCCCAAGGGAACCTGCTTCAGAAGCATGTCGTATAGCGTCCTTGTACCGGTCAAGCGGGTATGACGCGCTCACAAGCCGTTCAAGCTTCTTTTCTCTTACAAGATCAAAGGCAAGAGCGTAACTACTACTTACCGTCCCATCATTTAGAAATTCTGTTCCATACGTGTACGAACCAACAATCTCTAATTCACGATGCCACAGCGCAGTCAAGTCAACTTTAGTAACACCTGGCATCCCCATCATTACAACTCGACCTCTAGGTCGCGTTATTGATAGCGAAGTACCTATGGATCCTGCATTCCCGACAGCATCAATTGTGACGTCCGCTCCACCAGATAAAGAATCACCGATCATTCGACAACCACTTACTTTCCGGACTGCCCGTTTCAACTCTCTCGGTTCTACAACTAGATCTGCGCCTAGATCTTCAGCGAGAGATTTTTGAAGTGGGTATTTTGCAGAAACAATAATGGTTTCAACATTGGTTAACGCACGCAATGCTGCTGTAACGCAAAGCCCCATTGTTCCTGCTCCTTGAACAACAACAACCCCACCAGACTCCACCTGTGCTTTTAAAGCCGTATGCACACCAACAGCGGCAGGTTCAAGAATAACCGCCCCTTCATCAGAGATATCTGAGGGGACCTCATGAAGTTGGGAAGAATGAGCAACCAATTGCGTACTCCAACCCCCACCCGTATCGCAACAATACCCAACCTGGATACCATCACCTATCGGACCAGCAAGTAAATAACCGTAATCATTCCCATCACCAGGGCACGCTCCATCAAAAGGAGGATCTTCACCCCGACTTTCGGCACCAAGAACAGGTTCAAGAACCACTCGAGTCCCATCCTCGATAACCCCAAAGACCTCATGCCCAGGAACAAAAGGAAAGGAAACTAACGGCTCGAAATAACGGCTAGATCTTCCATCTACTGTTGCCAGATCACTGCCACAAATTCCAGACAATAAAGGAAATACCCTCTGCCAACCGTCATCGGGGATCTCTGGCGGATCGATGTCTTTTAACCGAAGCGGACCGACTTGGGATCCAAACCCTGGGGATAGACGAGACCCAATTGCCGCAGCGGCATATTTCAATTCTTTACGTTCGAAAACTAAAGCTTTCACAGAGATAACAATAGAGGTTTTAAATCACTTTTGGTAAAGAAAGCGTTCATCTTCCTGTCAACGACAAAAACCTCAACCAATTTTTTAAGAATTAAACCCATAATTACCGAGAAGAAAAATCCATGAAATACCCTTCAGTCTCTGTATGTGCCAATCTAAAAGAAAGACATCACAGGAGAGGGAAATGACAGATTTCACGAATCACACAGGTGTCGCACTTGTTATAGGTGGATCAGGGGGAATAGGTTCAGCAATTTGCCGTCTGTTAGCTGGTCGGGGGAGCAACGTAGCCTTCACATTCAACAAAAATTTTGAGAAAGCAAAAGCAGTAAGAAACGATATTGAAAAGCAGAACAAACTCTGTATTTCCGAATCACTGAATCTCACAGATCAAGACGAAGTTCATCAATTCACCAATTCACTACTAGAACAGGGCGGTATCCATTCGTTCATATACGCCGCTGGACCGAACGTTCCCCAAATACACATATCAAACATTGAACCTTCACAATTTGCTCAACATCTTCACGAAGAAGTGAACTCCTTTTTCGTTACGGTTTCAGCTGCTCTTCCACAGTTACGTGATCAGAAAGGAAGCATTACCGCTGTTACAACAGCAGCAACGAATAACTATCCAATAAAAGATGGGCTTTCTGCAAGTCCTAAGGCAGCTATTGAAGTGCTCATACAGGGATTAGCAAAAGAAGAAGGACGATTCGGAATACGAGCTAACGCAGTAGGGCCTGGAATGCTTACTGATGGCATGGCAGATAATCTCATCAAAAGCGGGGAATACAGCCAAAATGATTTAGATATCGCAACAGCGAACATACCACTCAAACGGTATGGAAATGCTGCTGATATTGCTGAAGCTGTGTGTTTTCTCGCTTCACCAAATGCCAGCTACATTAGCGGACAAATCCTAAATGTAGATGGTGGATACACAGCATGAAACTAAAGAATTGGTAAATCTAGATTCAGACCGTTAAAGATTCGTCAAAAACCTGTTGTAGTTGTTGCTTTAAGTCTTCAGTAAATGCTTTTCGAACCGAAGTTGGAACTCTGCCCCCATCAGGATTTTTTAAATCCATTGGTTCTCCAACAACTATGCGTACTCGAGTACGCCGAGGGTATTTTGCCCCTGACGGTAGAGCAGATTCTGTTCCCCCTATCCCTATTGGGATCACTTTCGCACCAGTCCGGGCAGCTAAAAAGGCAGCTCCATCAAAAACTTCGCCAACGGTTTCACCTACCTGCCGAGTTCCTTCAGGAAAAACAATAATTGAAGCACCTTCTTCTAAAAGAGATTGTGCTGCTTTCAGAGCATCACGATCCGCCGCTCCTCGATTAACTGGGACACCTCCAAGTGCCGACATAATCCACGCAACCGGTTTAGACGAGAATAAGGACTCTTTTGCTAAAGCATGGATCATTCTCGGAGTCTGGACAACAAGTAATGGAGCATCCAAATTTGACCTGTGCACTGGCGCAAGAATCACGGGACCGGAAATATCAAGATGATGAGCAGCCTTTCCTTTCACACGAAAGTAAGGGTAAAGAAAAACACGGATTCCATACCAAACCATTTTTCTAAATAATCGTCCACCAAATGAAGCAGCGATGGTAAGTGCCCGTCGCTGCCGTTCTCCTAATTCAGATGCAGAAGTAGACATTCTCTCCTCCAGTCTGGATCATGTCTATCAATCAAACGTTGCGTGCGGTTTATTCTCTTTCAAACCAGTTGACGTAACACGAATAAATTCTGCTTTTTCCCAAAATTCTGGAATGGTTCTTGCATTGCTGTAACTCATCCCGCTTTTTAGGCCCGCTACCATTTGAGCAATAAGCTTTGAGACTTCGCCCTTATAAGGGACAACCCCCTCAACACCTTCTGGAGCTCTTTGCTCAAAATATTCATCATCAATCAGTTCTCCGGTACGGATCGCTCTAGCCTCGATAGCTTCAAAGCTAGCCATACCCCGAACACGTTTGACGAGCCCTTTAGGAGAGGATTCAACTTCTCCAGGGCTTTCTTTAGTTCCCGCAAACAAAGATCCAATCATTACTGTGTCTGCGCCACCAGCGATTGCTTTCGCTATATCCCCAGATGACGTGATACCCCCATCAGCGATAATAGGAATGGGTACTTCACTTGCAGAAAGAATCGCAGTTAACTGAGGGACACCAACCCCAGCAATCAAACGTGTTGTGCAAACCCCTCCGGGCCCCACGCCGACTTTAATCGCATCGGCGCCAGCTTCATAGAGATCTTCTGCACCGGCATGCGTAGCAACATTTCCTGCGATCACATCGGTTTCAGGAAATGAATCCTTTAATTCTTTCAAAGCATCAATTGCATGTTCCGCGTGGCCATGAGCTATATCTAAGACCAGTACATCAACTCCAGAAGCAACGAGCGCTTTGCTTCTCACTATTACATCGTGATCAGTTCCTACTGCTGCACCGACAATAAATTGAGAATTTTCATTCTTCACATTCTCTACCATTTGCGCCTGAGCTTCAACGGTCATGAATCGGTGAAGAATCCCAACACCACCTAGTCTTGCTAAAGCTAATGCCATTTCCTGTTCACAAACAGTATCCATGTTCGCGGCAAGGATCGGAAGGTCAATACGAATATTCTTTGTTAAATTAGTTTCTAAAGACACGTCTTGCCGACTACGAATTGATGACCGTCTGGGTACGAGAAGGACGTCATCAAAAGTCAGACCGGTCTCCAGTCTTCCAGAAGCTTTCTTTCCAAGAGTCATAAACACTCTCCGGTTTTAATTGATTACCGATTTGAAGGCTATCGCAGGAAATGCGTATCGGCTAATAATTTGTGAATCTCCTCAATAACAAACAAAGTAGGAAATCTGACTTGATTGAGGCATCCTGAAAATACTAGAGGTTTATATGACTACAGAAAATGACGGACCTTACTATGAGGATATGGAACCTGGGATGGTATTCCCTTCACCACCCGCGGTTTTGGTGGACTCAGGAATGGCTTCTACGTACCAAGCAATAGTTGGTGAATCACTCCCATTGGTACTTGATTCAAAAATCAGTCAAGCTGTAACCGGCTCACCCAATAGGATATTGAGCCCAGGATTACTGCTCCATCTATCAATTGGTGCGAGCACAGTAGCCACCAAAAAAGTCATAGCTAATCTTTTCTACCGTGATGTTCGGATACTCCGTTCTGTATCTTTAGGTGAAACATTGCGAACAACGACAGAAGTTGTAGCGATGCAAGATAGTGCACCGAAAGAGAATCGCTCCCCTAGAGGAAAAGTCCTCCTAAAGATCTCTACGAAAGCGAACGATGAACTTGTACTTGAATACTACCGCTGCCCACTTGTGAGACTTCGAGGTCAGACATTGCCTGGCCATCAAGATGATTTAGGGGAAACACCCGATTTAGATCTTGAATCTTATGAACAGAAAAGTTATGAAACTTGGGACTTATCCCATCTAATTAGCAACACTAGAACCAGCATAAATAGGGTAATTCAGGATCCATTAAAAGACGTGGTGGATCAGGCGCTTGAATTGGTTCGTTTAACCCAGAACATGGCTGCGGTTCATCGAGATTCAACGGCTTCGCCATATCCTCAACGTCTTGTTTATGGGGGGCATACAGTTGCGCTTGCGCAGGCTTCGCTGAGCCGAATTTTTCCAAATATGGCAACAATTCTTGGCTGGCACACCTGCGACCACACAGGACCAGTGTTTGAAGGAGAGTTACTCTCATTTGAACATGAAATTATCAAAGAAAAACAGTATGGGAATGGCCGAATTATGGCAGTAAGGTCTCGAGTTTATGTTCATAGAGATAATGAAAATCCTAAAGAGGTCCTTGATTGGATCCCAGTTGCTCTAACACGATAAACAATACTAAGGATTAGCCATGTCAGACCCACTTCACCCATTTCAATTAGATAATAAAGTTGCAATCATTACCGGAGCTTCAAGCGGTATCGGAGCCCAAACAGCAAAGCTATTCAGTTCCGTAGGAGCAACCGTAGTCGCAGCAGCCCGAAGGTTAGATCGGTTGGAAAAACTTGCTGAACAAGTTCCTAATATTATTCCTATTCAATGTGATGTTACAAGCGATGAAGATTGTGAAAAACTAGTCCAGTCAACGCTAGAACAATGTGACAAGGTAGATATTCTCATTAACAATGCTGGGATAAGTGACCCTATAGCAGCTCTTGATGAAGAATTATCTGAATTCCGCCGTGTGATACAAATTGATTTAATTTCATGTTTTTATCTCTCTCAACTTTGCGCTCGAAGCATGAAAGAACAGGAGACAGGCGGTGCAATCGTAAATGTTGCTTCTGTACATGGCTTTGTCGGTTCAGCACCGAATAATCAACCAGGTTATAGCGCGGCAAAAGGTGGTTTGGTGAATCTTACGAGAGAACTTGCCCTTGAATGGGCGCGATACAACATACGTGTGAACGCAATTGCCCCAGGCTATGTAGCGACCGAACTCACCGATGAAATGATTGCTGGTGAAAGCGGGAGGAAATGGATTGAAAGAAACACTCCTATGCGACGCCCGGGCAATGTTGAAGAGCTAGATGGTGCAATGCTGCTACTTTCTTCAGATGCTGGCAGTTTTATAACTGGCGAAACAATAGCTGTTGATGGAGGTTGGCTAGCACGTTAAGTGACGCTCTTAACGCTACTGCTTTTCAAGATTTCTCTAGTCGCCTACCTTGTAGATAACCAATAAGAATAAGAGACGCAATGAAAGCAGCAGTTTTAACCCATCCTGATCAACCCCTCATCATTCAAGACATAGAGATTGAGGAACCAAGACCAGGAGAAGTACTTGTCCGAATACATAATTGCGGGATTTGCCATAGCGATCTTTCTATTCTTGACTTAGGAGGAGCTGGGCAACTGCCAGTGATTCTTGGCCATGAAGCTGCAGGTGTGATTGAATCAGTAGGTTCAGACGTCCTTTCAGTTATTCCAGGTGACAAAGTTTTATTAACTCCCCTAGCTCCATGCGGGCAGTGTTATTGGTGCGCGAGGGCAGAACCTACTGGATGCTCCCAAGCGCAAAGTTTTACTAGTGGTTTACGACCGGATGGAACTTCTCCTTTCTCAAACGATGGATCATGCGTGCATCGAGGACTTGGAGTTGCTGGATTTTCAGAAAAGACGATTGTTCCAGAATCTGGTGTCGTAAAACTAGACCCAGATACTCCTCTTGATATCGCTTGCGTTATCGGTTGCGCAGTCCAAACAGGTGTTGGCGCTGTTTTAAATAGCGCCAAAGTAGAGGTTGGGTCAACCGTTCTTGTAACAGGACTAGGCGGTATAGGAATATCTATTGTTCAAGGAGCTAGAATTGCAGGAGCAGGAAAGATCATAGTTTCTGACCCAGTCGCAGAAAGAAGAGAAGCAGCTATCCATTTTGGGGCTACTCACGCAATTGATCCGATGCAAGATGAAGTAATTCCCAAAGTATTTGAAGAAACAGCATCAATAGGAGTTGACTACGCCTTCGAAGCAGCAGGTGTTGCATCACTTGTAGATACCTGTATAAATGCTTCACGGATAGGAGGGATGACAGTCATCGTCGGAGCAGATGTTTCTTTGTCAACAGTTCCCATACTCCCAGTTGCGATCGCAACGATGGGTAAAAAAATCATCGGTTCTCTACTTGGCGACTGTCACCCCCAGAGAGATATCCCGAAATTTGTTAATTTATGGAAATCAGGTCAACTTGACCTAGAAGCAATGATCAGTCATCGTGTAAAGCTCACAGAAATTAACTCTGGGTTTGAAAATGTTCGAGAAACAAATGGCATCAGAACTGTCGTTGAAGTAGGTACGTAATGCATTCCACAACATCTCAGTTAATGGACCTCACCGACAAAGTTGCAATAATCACTGGTGGTAGTAGAGGAATTGGAAAAGCAATAGCAAAATGCTTTTCCGCGAATGGAGCAAAAGTTATAGTAACAAGTCGAAAATTAGATAATTGTAGGAGTACAGCATCTGAAATAATTGACTTAGGAGGCGAAGCACATCCAGTAGCAGCGCACATGGGAAAACTCTCAGACATAGAAAACCTTGTAGGAGAAACAGTTTCAACTTTTGGGTCTATAGACATCATCGTTAACAATGCAGCAAACCCACTCATGAAAGGAATCGGAGAGATAACAGAAGAAGCGTGGTCTAAAGCACTTAATACAAATCTCCGAGGCCCAGTCTTTCTTGTTCAGGAAGCGCTCCCATATCTTGAGAAAGGTACGCACAGTTCAGTAATTAATATTTTAAGCAACGCAGCGTACATGTATGCACCACATCATTTGCTATACCCAGTCGCTAAAGCGGGATTAGAAGCAGCTACTCGATCCATGGCAGCTCAACTAGCTTCTAAAAATATACGGGTAAATGCGCTGGTACCAGGGACTGTTGATACTGACATGGTTCGCGCCATGCCCGAATCATTTCAAAAAACCTCCGCGAAAGCATCACTTCTCCAAAGAGCGGCTGATCCTGAAGAAATAACAGCTATGGCTCTACTCCTCGCTTCAGCAGCAGGAAGTTTCATGACGGGCCATACGTACTTTGTGGATGGTGGCCAGAGTTACCGCTAGATGCAAAAATAAGCTAAGTAGATATCAAGATGGATATATTTTCACAGCAAAATCCTGTAGAGGTTGGGTGGCTGGAACTTAGTCTTTCCTTAATCCTGTTAGCAGTAACCCTTATTCTGTCTTTCATCTTCAAACTTCAGATAGGAAAGCCAGTTTTTTTTGCGGGGGCACGGGCGGCAATTCAATTAGTCGCAGTAGGTTTATTCTTTACTGCAATATTTGACCATACGTATGCGAATGCATGGTCGTGGATTTGGGTCATTGTCATGTTGGGACTAGCAACTCTTATCGTCCAGAGGCGCGTTCCAAATATTTCCGGACTCAATGTTGCAACATTTCTCGCTATAGGAATTTCTATCTCCTTCGTATTGGCAGTTATCTTCCCATTTTCAATTATTGACTACTCTCCAATCAATTTGGTTGTGATGGCCGGAATCACTATCGGCAATCTCCTACCTATAGCTGTTCTTGCCGTCCAACAATTAGAATCACAGTTCAGCACACGTCTTTCAGAAGCAGAAGCTCTATTAGCTCTTGGAGCTGACAAGAAAACCGCTATCCGTTTTCTTGCCCCTCAAATTATTCGAACAGCATTAACAATACAGATTGAAAGAACAAGAGTTGTCGGGTTAATTGCACTTCCAGGAGCGATGACTGGTCTACTCCTCGCAGGAGTAGACCCATTGGATGCAGTTCTCGTGCAACTCATTGTTATGTATATGATTTTAGGATCGGCAACTGTAACAGTATGCGTACTTGTATGGTTTGGGCTACATCGTGTTTTTACAGATGATCTTCGGGTAGGTGAAACAAAATAGATTTTTCTGTTTAGGTACCATCGTTGTTGATCCTGTTAACGATTTCTTCAGCGACTGCTGCTGCTGATTTCCCGTCAGTTAGAACCTGCTCAAATCTTTCATAGTGGACATTGCGTTCATCCAATAAAGACTTCATTGTTGCTTCCCTGTCTTTTGAATGAAGTAGGGGGCGGATAGGTGCATTTTCGCTCCTGTCTAACCGGTTGGTAATTTCTTCTAGACTTGCCTTTAAGCAGAAAACTCTCCCTGAAGATGACAGAACATCAGCATTCTGCTTGTTGATCATTAACCCGCCTCCCGTGGCAATAACCGTATTTGAAGATTTTGAAAGTTGTTGACTAATTTTCTGTTCACAATCTCTGAAAAATTGTTCTCCGTGTAAGCGGAAAATGTCTTCAATCGAACCGTGCTGCTTCTCTATTTCTTCATCCGTATCCAAAAAATCCATATGTAATAATTCTGATAATTTCCGCCCAACCACGCTTTTCCCTGTCCCCATAAATCCAGTTAGGACAATATTTTCTCTCATCGCTGTCTCTTTCCTGCAGTAACCCAGTTTAGGCTTTTCTTCGGGCGGCATCGTGAACTTTATCTGTAGTCATCTATTGCTAGTAGAGGCAGTAACGATTCCGCGCTAAGTTAAAGGTGTGATTACAGGATTACATCATGTAGCTATTTCAGTTCCCGACATTGAATTAGCGTTTGATTTTTACCACAGAGTATTAGGTTTTGAAAAAGTTTTTAATAACAGTTGGAATGGTGATAAGCCTCAATCTGATCAAGTCATCGGTTTAGAAAAAACGCAAGCTAAAGTCTGGATGCTAAAGGCTGGGAATGCGTTTCTAGAACTCTGGGAATACGAGAACCCCACACCGAAGCCAAAAGAATTCAACCATTCAGCAGCGGATCATGGGCTAGCCCATTTCGCTCTTCAAGTAACAGACATACACGAAGAATATGAAAGGCTTTCTAATAATGGTATGACTTTTCATGCCCCTCCAGTAGACCTTGGAAATTCCTTCGCTATCTATGGTAGAGATCCATTTGGAAACATTCTTGAGTTGTATGAAGTAAGTGGCGAAAGATCAATTTAAGAAAAAGCCGTCTTTACAGAACTAGAGTGAGAAAATATTTGTCCAGTATTCGGGACATAAGACAATTTTTTTCTATGAATTTCGGTACCCTCAGGGGCGGAAGGTTGCCAGAGCGGACGAATGGGGCGGCCTCGAAAGCCGTTGTGGCGCTTAGCGTCACCGTGGGTTCGAATCCCACACCTTCCGCCATATTCATCTATTTATTCGCTTGTGTTCGTTTCAAAACGGGCTCTGCGAAACCAAGTGTCCTGTCTGCGAAACGTAGAACCTTTCCTGAAGTTCCTAGTGTTGAGTTATCAACCAGATTACCCATCACCTGTAGGGTGATGTTTGCCATGAGTTGACTCGCGACAGCAACTCGGAGACCTGATCGCAGAATAAATGGATGTCCTATAAGGTATGAGAACCGGCGGCCTGTTCGAAGAAATCCATCAAACCGCTCCCCAATAATCGCATCATATTTTTCAGGTGCCGTTTGTGGATCTTCCAAGAATAAATCAGAAATAAGCATTCCGGATTCAAGACTGTAATCAATACCCTCTCCGTTCATTGGATTGATCAGCCCTGCCGCATCGCCTACTGCAGCCCATCCATTCCCATGCCGCTTTTGCGATGTCATTGGGAGTCGCCAAGCTCTGGGTTTTTCAAGATAGGGGCCCACTTCCCATTCATCTTTGATTAGATCCCTGTAGAGGTCACAAAGCGTATTTAGGTTTAATTTTTTAAACCCTTTCATAGTAGATAGAGCCCCCACACCAAGGTTCACCGTCCCATTTCCGGTAGGGAACATCCATCCATAACCGGGTATAGGCGTTCCAGTAGAATCACGCATAGCAAGTGATGCTTCTAAATAACGGTCAGCGTGCCTTGGGCTTTCCACGTAAGTACGAATAGCGATTCCATATGGTTCGTCAGATTTTCGTTCTGTCCCTAACATGCGAGCAACTTTTCCTGGTGCTCCAGAAGCAGCAACCACTAAATCAGCACTCCACGTCTCAGTACCTGAGGTGACGCCAACGACTTTCCCACTTTCAAAGACCGGAACCACTTCAGTCTCATAAAATATCGTTGCACCTGACTGGGACGCAGTTTCCAGCAAATGAGAATCCAGTTCTCTTCGCGTCCAAACCGCCCCATATGATGGGAAACCCCCTCCAGTGGGCCACTCTAATTCCCTACGCGTCTTCCCAGCGATCATTCTCAAACCAATGATCTTATGAATGCCCTCTAAATCAATTTCTAACTTCTGCAACGCACCTATTGCTCGAGGAGTTAGCCCATCCCCGCATACCTTATCTCTCCCAGAGGAAGCCTTTTCAAAGATAGCAACTGAGGCACCACCTCGGGAAGCTTGAATAGCAGTCGCCGCCCCTGCCGGACCTCCACCGATTACAACAAGATCAAAATGTTTCACGAACTCTAGCGTGCCTAATGAACTGAGAGAATGCGCAATTAAAGGAAAAATTTCTTAATGACTACTGCCGTTTCTCATCAAAAAAGTCAGAGAGTACCTTTCCGCATTCATCCTGAAGCACCCTTCCAGTCACTAAAAATTCATGATTTAAACGCGGGTCGCTACCCAATTGGTACAAACTACCGAGCGCCCCACTCTTTGGGTCTTCAGCACCGAAAATGACTCGGGCGACTCTAGCATTAAGTGCTACACCTGCACACATAGGGCATGGTTCAAGCGTGCTAACCAAAGTAGCTCCATCAAGGCGAGATGCGCCCACGATAGCAGCAGCATCTCTAATAGCTAATACTTCAGCATGCGCTGAAGGATCATTCAAAAGTTCACGTTCGTTATGTCGTGCTGACAATACTTCTCCATCTAAAACCACAACGGCCCCGACTGGAACATCATCGTGTCCTAACGCTTTAATCCCTTCAGAAAGAGCTATCTTCATTAATTCTTCATCAGTCATTTACCACTCCATTCGCCGTAAGGTCCATTCTCTTCAACATGTGCTGTCAATGACTGGAATAACCATTGACCACCCTGTTTGACATAACGGTCCTCGTATCGCCCAATGATCCTGACAAACGTACCATTCACATGCGTGTACAACATGATAAATTTCCAAAATCCTTTCGCCTGATCACCGTTAACATCAATAACGGGATTAGTTACGATATGGCTTGATCTCTTAATAAAGCCAGCTTCACGAAGCCCAAACATGAACTCAGAGATTTCACTCTTCCCTATTCGTTTCCGTTCGTCAGCATTTTTTGTTCCACCTATTTGCTGCCAAGTACCATTCTTCACAAACAGAGCGGCTACAGCATCTCCATCATGATCATTGTCACAAGCATCACAATACGCTGTTTTTAATTTGCGTATAGCCTCAATATCTTCAAGTTCCTTAAGTCGAGCATGGGTTTCCTCAGCAATCAAAGAAGAAGTTACTTCAATTTGGTTTCGTTGCCTAACGAACTTCCGTTCTAACCGTGAGAGACCACTTCTTCTCCTTCTTCTCCTTCTTCTCCAAATACCTTGCATAGATGCATCTTAAAGAATGAATCAAACTTCGCAAATAAAGAGAAATTCTTCTACATTATGAAAAGAAGATAGGGGAATTATGGAAGAAGTTAAAGGAACATATGACGAACGATTTAGTGGAGTCGTAGAAGCATTACAACGAAACTTTCAAGATCCTGGAGAGATAGGCGCCTCAGTTGCCGTTATGCACGAAGGAGAATTGGTAGTTGACATTTGGGCTGGTCATGCAGATCCTGAAAGAACAAAGCCATGGGAACGTGACACCATCACGAACGTTTGGTCCACTACGAAGACAATGATGGCAATTTCGGCTTTGGTTCTCGCCGACCGAGGAGAATTAGACTTCTTCCGACCGGTTGCTGATTACTGGCCAGAATTCGCTGCAAAAGGAAAGAAAGATATTGAAGTTCGACACCTCATGTCACACACTTCAGGCCTTTCAGGTTGGGGTAAGAAAATCACCATGGAAGAAGTTTGCGATTGGGATAAATCTACTTCCATACTCGCAGCACAAAAACCCTGGTGGAAACCAGGAACAGCATCTGGATACCATATGTTGAACCAAGGTCACCTCGTAGGCGAGGTGATTCGGAGAATAACAGGTGTCTCTATCGGCACTTTTTTCGCGAAAGAAATAGCTGAACCATTAGGAGCAGATTTCCACATCGGATTAGACGAAAAAGACTTCCACCGTGTTTCTAATGTTGTATACCCCACAGAAGAGATAACAGATCAACTAAAAGAACTCACAAAATCGTTAGCAAAATATCGGATCAGCGGGAAGGTCGCAATGAAAACCTTCATGAATCCAAACCCTGACGACAATTCTGCTTGGGAAGACTGGTGGAGAAAAGCAGAAGTTCCTGCCGCTAATGGCCATGGCAACGCTCGATCTGTTGCAACTATCCAAGGGTTGATCACCAATGGAGGAGAAATCAACGGCGTGAAACTTCTCAAACCAGAAACAATTGACTTAATCTTCAAAGAGCAATCATCTGGTCCAGATCTAGTTCTACTAATGCCTCTTCGTTTCGGAATCGGATATGGGCTACCAAATGAAGAATTCCCCTTCTTACCACAAGATGGAAAAGTCTGTTTCTGGGGAGGATGGGGCGGTTCCCTCATCGTAAATGATGTAGATAACAAACTTACCGTCAGTTACATGATGAACAAAATGATGCAAACAGTGATGGGAGATCCTCGTGGATTGGGGATTATTGAAGAAGCGTACAAATCAATAGAATAAAAAAATGAGCGGAGGAGGTGGGATTCGAACCCACGGTGGGTTGCCCCACACACGCTTTCCAAGCGTGCCGATTCGGCCGCTCTCGCACTCCTCCTTATTTGCTACTACAAAAGTATCAAACGAATACTTAGCGTAGTGAGCAAAACTCTCAATCCAACCCACGAACCAATAGGCAATACAAACGACATCCGTTCTATGGATAATCCGAACCGTATTCAGCTACGATATAAATACATCCGTTTTTGGATGTGACGATTGGGTCCTGTGCAATCAGTACCCGTGAACCGAGTCAGGGCCGGAAGGCAGCAGCTCTCAGCGGAACTACTGTTGTGCCGCAGACAGCCTAATCGTCGCTTCCAAGAACGGATGTGTTCTTTTCCCAAACAAATCAGAACAGAATCACGATTACTTTCCCTTATGGCACATCAGGGAACTAGTATCTGATCGATGGCATATCAATCTCTTTACCGAAGATACCGGTCCGGAACATTTAATGAACTCGTAGGACAGAACCATGTTGTTACTGCACTAAAGAATGCCGTTACGGAAAATCGTGTCGGGCATGCCTACCTTTTCAGTGGCCCACGAGGTACAGGGAAAACCAGTACCGCAAGAATTCTTGGAAAAGCACTTAACTGCACTGACCTCCAAGAGGAAGGTGAGCCCTGTTGTTCATGCGAATCTTGCCTTTCTTTCACCGATGGGACCTCATATGACCTTCAGGAACTAGATGCCGCATCAAACAACGGAGTTGAAGCCGTTCGAGATCTGATTTCTAAAGTGGCATTAGGGTCTCCTGGCCGCACAAAGATATACATTCTTGATGAAGTACATATGCTTACGGCAGGAGCGGAAAATGCTCTTCTCAAAACACTGGAAGAACCACCAAGCCATGTGGTTTTTATCCTTGCAACGACAGAACCACATAAAGTAGCTCCGACTATACGAAGCAGAACCCAACACTACGAATTTGAACTGCTCCCTAGAGATGAATTAGAGAAACACATTCGATGGATAGCTGAAGACGCAGATTTAAAAGTTAGTGACGAAATGATCGAATACGTTCTTCGTTTAGGTGGGGGCTCCGCGAGAGATACCCTTTCAGCATTGGAACAGGTTGTCACTGCAGGTGGCATCCCAAACGACGATGATGCTCTGGGAACTATCATCAACGGCATCGCCCAATCAGACCCGTCCTTAGTCGTTAATGGCCTCAGTCAAGCTATCCAATCAGGAAGAGACCCAAGAATAATCGGCGAATCATTAATTGACCGCTTACGGGATGGTTTCTTATTCGCACTTCATGCTCCGACGGAACATTTTTCCGATCATCAAAAAGAACGCGCGAGTAATCTTGCTGGAGTCATTAAACTCGCGACTTTGACGAGAGCTTTGGAAACCATAGGTTCAGCATTGATTGGAATGCGGCAGTCGTCTGACCCTCGTATAGACCTTGAGGTAGCGCTCATCCGATTGACCCATCCAGAATTAAGCAGTGAAATCGGGGCTCTTGTGGAACGAATAGAAAGATTGGAATCAGGAAATACGATTCCGCAACCATCGGTAACGCCCCAAATAAAGAAAATAGATGAAACAATTAAAGAGAAAACACCATCAAAAAATGAAAACAAAGAAGCACCCCCCGCAGGTGATAAAGAAATAGAAGAAAAGAACGAGAACTTAACTGTCGGTAGCCCGCCAATTGAAGAATTATGGAGCCAAGCTAAGAAATCTCTCAAAGGCTTAACAAAAGCACTTTTTAAGGAATTGCCGATAAGCGTTACCGAAGACGGCACAGTCTACTTGACAGCACCGAATGAAACCCACCGACAAAAATGTGAAGAACGTTTAGATGAAGCCAGCAGTCTTCTAACTCAACAGATGGGCCAGAAAGTTGATTTAATCATTCTTGTATCGGAAGGGACATTTACTCCGAAAAAAAAACCAGAAACAGTAAAAGACGAAATTGAGAAAGAAGAAGAAATAGATATTACAAATCTAGAAACTTTAGAAGATGCGCCGATGGAATCAGGTGATGAAATGTCACTGATCAGTAAAAGTTTCCCAGGGGCAAAAGTAGTAGATCAGGATAGTGAATGAATCTAGTAATTGTTAACAGTCATAGGAAATATACCCTATGAGTGTTTACACACCGGCCGTGCAACTCCTCATTGATGAGTTGGGGAAGCTCCCCGGGGTGGGGCCTAAGTCAGCTCAGAGAATTGCGTTCCATTTAGTCAAACTTCCAGAACAAGATGCCTTACGACTGGCTAATGCAATAAGTGAGGCAAAAGAAAAAGTCCGATTTTGCGAAACCTGTTTCAATATGAGCGACGATCAATTCTGTGAGATTTGTATGGATCAACGAAGGGATACATCCGTAATCTGTGTAGTTGAGGAACCCAGAGATATAGTCGCTGTTGAAAAAACACATGAATATAGAGGGTATTATCATGTGCTTCAGGGGGCCATAAATCCTATTGATGGAATAGGACCTGATCAATTAAAGGTCCGTGAATTACTTCAACGTTTACAAGAAGGAAATATTGAAGAAGTTATTCTGTGCACTAATCCCAATATTGAAGGTGAAGCAACCGCTATGTATTTAGCGAAACTCATCGAACCCTCGGGAATCTCTGTTACCCGAATCGCCAGTGGGTTACCTGTCGGAGGGGATCTCGAATATGCTGATGAACTCACATTGGGGCGAGCTATTGAAGGGCGGAGAGAAATAGGTGGGAGTTAGAATCCCGTAAAAAAACCGAGGTGGCTGACGAGTGGTGAATTCGCCAGCCACCGACGGAGGAGGGGAAATATAATCTCCATTGCGCAGATATCCACACCCAATGGAAAAAACCAGTGTGTGGGATAAATGCATAACCCTTAAACTGTGGGTAGTTAACCCATAAGATGACATTTATGTTACATTACTGCATTTTTATTGTCAAATTTCATAAAATCTGGGGAAAAATACCCTAAATCACTGACTTTTTAATGCTTCCTGTCTTAATTTCAATGAAATAAAACGAGCGGAGAGAAATATCCTAGCTACGGCACTCGGATAAGGAGAGCATCACCTTGGCCACCACCACCACACAATGCGGCAGCTCCAATGCCTCCCCCACGTCTTTTCAGTTCATAGGCAAGGGTCAATGCTAAACGGTTCCCTGACATCCCTATTGGATGTCCCAATGCAATAGCTCCACCATTAACGTTTACTATTTCATCAGAAATACCCAGTTCAGAAACAGACGCAACTGAAACAGCAGCAAATGCTTCATTAATCTCAAAGAGATCAATATCTTCAAGAGCAATTTGAGTCTCTTCCAATGCATTAAGAATCGCTCGAGAAGGCTGTGTCAAGAGACTCGTATCAGGACCAGCTACCTGACCATAAGAAATACATTCAGCTAACGGGACTAAATCATGACGTTCAGAAAAATCTTTTGAAACAACAATTACAGCAGAACCGCCATCAGATATCTGGCTCGCATTACCAGCTGTGATATTTCCACTGTCAGCAAATGCGGGACGCAACTTGCCTAATCCTTCCAAATCGGTTCCTTCTCTAACGCCTTCGTCAACATCAAAAACGATTGCATCGCCGCGTCTTTGGGGAATTTCAACAGGAATGATTTCCTCCTGGAGCACACCGGAATTGATAGCAGCAGCAGCTCGACGGTGCGATTCAGCAGCTACTGAATCCTGAGAACTACGTTCAATCTGTGCAGAAGCTGCATACCGTTCAGTTCCTTCCCCCATCAATTCTTTCTCAAGCGCACAATATAAACCATCATGCTGAATCACATCTAGCATTTCAGCATTACCATACTTATATCCACCACGCCCTTTCGGAACTAGATACGGGGCATTCGTCATAGATTCCATTCCGCCAGCAACAACAACTTCAGCATCTCCGGCTTCCACCATCTGCGCTGCGAGATAAATTGCATTTAGGCCAGACAGGCAAACCTTATTGATAGTAATAGCGGGCACAGACATGGGTATACCAGCAACACATGCAGCTTGACGCGCAGTTACCTGCCCAGCACCAGCCTGCAAAACCTGCCCCATGATCACATAATCTACGGCATCCGGTTCAAGCCCAGCCCGCCCCAAAGCGCCACTAATTGCAAAGCCACCTAAATCTGAACCAGAAAAACTAGACAAGGAACCTGACAATTTACCAATAGGGGTTCTCGCTCCAGCGAGTATGACTGCACTTTCCATCTGTACTCCAATCAACAAAATA
>Ga0208764_10000811_pt1 | contig 20153 bp, 18 predicted proteins | sample ETNtaG_18_FD_185762 | JGI IMG/M metagenome (GOLD analysis project Ga0208764, IMG submission 185762) | Marine microbial and viral communities from oxygen minimum zone, Eastern Pacific Ocean - ETNP201302SV91 (SPAdes) (version 2) | ecosystem: Environmental > Aquatic > Marine > Oceanic ... | reverse complement strand
TGTTTGGCAAGAAAGAAGAACTAAAGAATATTGTAAGAAAAAAAAAAAAAAAGAAAATTTAATAAGAAAAAAAACAGGCTTATTTATTGATCCATATTTTTCTGCTACCAAAATAAAATGGATATTAGAAAATGTTAAAAAGGCAAAAAATCTTTTAAAGAAAAAACAATTATTATTTGGAACAATTGATAGTTTTTTAATATGGAAACTTACTGAAGGCAAAGTTCACGCAACAGATGCTACTAATGCTTCAAGAACAATGCTTTTTAATATTAATAAAAATAATTGGGACAATGAAATTTTAAAAATTTTTAAAATAAACAAAAATATTTTGCCAATGGTAAAAAACTCAGCAGATGATTTTGGTTATACTAGTAAAAAAATTATTGGTAAACAAATATCAATTTCTGCTGCACTTGGAGATCAACAAGCAGCTGCATTTGGTCAAGCTTGTTTTGAAAAAGGATCTGTAAAAAGCACTTATGGCACAGGAGCTTTTGCAATTATGAATACTGGTAATAAAAAAATAATTTCAAAAAATAAATTACTCACAACCATTTGCTACAGACTAAATAATAAGAATACATTTGCAATAGAGGGGTCTATTTTTGTAGCTGGTGCTGGAGTTCAGTGGTTAAGAGATAAAATAAGGTTAATAAATAAAGCTTATGAAACAGAAAAAATCGCAAAATCTAAACAAAATAATAACGGAGTTTATATAGTGCCTGCTTTTACTGGTTTAGGAGCTCCATATTGGAGTCCAAGTTCTCGTGGATTAATTACTGGCTTAACAAGAAATAGCGATTGGAAAGATCTTGTACGTGCAATCATAGAGTCTGTTGCTTATCAAAGTTATGATTTATTTGCGTCTATGAAAAAAGATGGGTTAAAGCCAAAGATTGTTAAAGTGGATGGAGGAATGGTTATTAACAATTGGTTTTCTCAATTTTTATCTAATATAATTGACACAAAAGTTATAAGACCAAAGGTTAAAGAAACTACAGCTTTAGGAGCAGCTTTTATGGCAGGTTTAAAAATAGGAGTTTACAAATCTCTTTCAGACATTTCAAATTATTGGGAAGCAGATAAAAAATTCACTCCAAAAATAAGTAAATCAGACCGTACTAAGCTATTGAAAGGTTGGCAACAAGCAATTAGAAAAACTTTAGTTCAATGAAAAAAATATTAGTCATTGGTGGTGGGGCAATGGGTTCGGCATTTACAATTCCTTGCTTAGAAAATAAAAATAAAGTTACTATTACAGAACCTTATAGCAAAGCTTTTATTAAAGACCTTTCCTCAAAAAATAAATTTCATAAAAGTTTAAAGATAAATCTTCCAAAAGGTTTAAAATTTAGAAAATTCTCTTCAGATTTATTGAGAGAAAAATTTGATTTAATTGTAATTGCTTTAAGCCTTTCAGGTATTGACTTTATTAGCAAAGAGCTAAAAAGATTAAAATTAAAAAATCCAATTTTGATACTTACTAAAGGATTAAAATACGAAAAAAAAAATAATAAAATTTTAACAATTTCAGAACAATTAAAAAATAATTATAACTCAGTGAATATTTCAGTTTTAAAAGGTCCTTGCTTGGCTAAGGAATTAGCTAGAAAAAAACAAACTAATGTAATCATAGCCAATAAAAATATTAAAATAGCTAAACAGATAGGTAAGATGATTTCTACAAAATATTATGTCATAGAATTTTCTAATGATATTATTGGCGTAGAAGTATGTTCTGCAATAAAAAATATATATGCAATGATAGTTGGAGCAGGCCAGAGTTTAAATACGTCATCAAGTTTATTTCAAAAATCAATAATTGAAATGAAATATTTAACTAAATATTTCAAAGGAAAAGAAGCAACAACTCTAGGACTTGCAGGAGCAGGTGATTTATATGTTAGTGCAGCAGGTGGAAGAAATAGTAAAATGGGAAGTTATTTAGGTAAAGGATTTACATTTAAAAAAGCAAAACAAAAATTTATGCCCAATGATACAGTTGAAGGAGAACAGCTTGCTAGAGAGATAGCGCCATATATATTAAAAAAAATAAATAAAAAAAAAATACCTTTGATGGCTAATTTATTAAAAACTATCTTAAAAAACAAAAAATTAAATTTAAGATTGTAAATAAAATTTATTTTTTTGACTGATCTAAAAAAGTTTTTAGAGAGTCATCCATTGCTGTTGCCCATGAAGTATGATGTATTGGAGCAACAGACCCAGTAACTGGTGAAGAAAAAGATTTATTTCTGTATGTCATAATATCTTCTACTTTGTGATGCTCCCATTCCTTAAAATTCTTTCTAATTAATTCAAAATCAATTTTTGGATAATCAGATAGCCCGTGTAATTCCTTAGTATATTCAGTTTGGAAGTCTATCATCTGATCAGGATTTTCTAATTTTTCTTCTATAGCAACCCATTTGTTTATATCTTTTTCTATTTCTGAACTATTTGGGAGTTTAATTTTGCCCATTATTATATCTCTTGCATACCAAGCCTGACAGTCGAACATATTAAAAGTATGAAATTGATCTTGCATACCTAAATAAATTAATTTGTGATTGTCTTGCCATACCACTCCTTTATATAATTTCGGTGGATAAAGTCTGTTTCTAGTTTTTAGTTTAAGATCTTCAGATAAGAATGGAAAATGATGGAGATAACCTGAACACAAAATTATTGCATCAGCTTCTTGTTTGTGGCCATCTTTAAAAATTGCTTTGTTTCCTTCAAGTCTGTCTAAATAATGGACTTCTTTTACTCCATTAGGCCATTTAAAACCCATAGGGTTATTTCTGTAACCTATAGTTACACTTTTTGCACCATACTTATGACACTGAAGCGCTACATCTTCAGCAGAATAGCTGCTTCCTAAAACAATAACATTTTTACCTCTGAATTCTTCCGCATCTCTAAAGTCATGAGAATGTAATATTCTTCCTGGGAAAAACTTCATTCCAGGATATTCTGGAATGAATGGAACCGAGAAATGACCGCTTGAAACAACAACATAATCAAAAACATCTTTTGAAAATTTATCATTCTTCTTATCAAGAGAAGTAATTTCGAAATTGCTTCCATTGTATGCAACATTAGTAACGCTATTATTAAATTTTACTTTATCTTTTAGATTCCCTTTTTTAACTCTACCAAGTATGTAATCGTATAAAACTTCTCTTGGTGGAAATGATGGAATTGGTTTTCCAAAATGTTCTTCAAATGAATAGTCAGCAAATTCTAAACATTCTTTAGGACCATTTGACCAAAGATATCTATACATACTATTAGGAACAGGGTCACCGTATTGATCGGATCCTGTTCTCCAGCTGTAATTCCATAATCCTCCCCAATCATTTTGTTTTTCAAAGCATACTATTTCAGGTATTTTTTCACCTTTCTTTTCAGCTTGTTCAAAAGATCTCAACATGGATAAGCCGCACGGCCCAGCTCCAATAATTGCTATTTTAGTCATGAAACTATCTCCATAAAAATAAATTTATAAATGTATTTTAATAACAAAATGATATGAATTGAAATAAAATAATATTTTATTTATTATGAAAATTAATTGGAATTATCCCACTATTGTATGGGTAGGTGAGAATAGAATTAAAGATTTACCACAAGCTTGTAAGAATTTAGATATTAAAAAACCATTATTTGTAACAGACAAGGATCTTATAGATCTTGATATGGTTAAAAATATTATTTTAGAGCTTAAAAAACATTTTAATAATTTATCTGTTTTTTCTAATTTTTCAGGGAATCCTTTTGGCGAAAATATAGAAGATGGAGTAAATGAATTTAAAAAAAATAATTGTGATGGTGTGATTGCTTTTGGAGGAGGCAGTGGACTTGATGTAGGAAAATCAATTGCATTTATGTCAGGTCAATCAAGACCTATATGGGATTTTGAAGATATAGGGGATTATTGGAAAAGAGCAGATGAAAAAAATATTGCTCCTATAATCGCTGTTCCGACCACAGCAGGAACTGGATCTGAAACTGGACGAGCATCAGCAATAATCGATAAAGCAAATGGTATAAAAAAAATAATTTTTCATCCAAAGATTTTACCTTCAATTGTAATTTTAGATCCAATTTTAACAGTTGATCTTTCACCAAGACTTACAGCAGCAACAGGAATGGATGCTTTAGCGCATAATTTAGAAGCTTTTTGCGCACCAGGTTTTCACCCAATGGCTGATGGAATAGCACTAGAAGGAATGAGATTGATAAAAAAATCACTTTTAGTTGCTGTAAAAAATGGAAAAGACCTAAATGCAAGAGCGGATCTATTAGCTGCAGCCAGCATGGGGTCCACAGCTTTTCAAAAAGGACTTGGTGCAATACATTCACTCAGCCATCCTGTTAATGCTCAGTATAATATTCACCACGGCTTATCAAATGCAATATTTATGCCTTATGTTTTAACTTTTAATAAAAGAGTAATTAGCAATAGGATAGTTTCTATTTGTGATTATCTAAATTTAGATAAAAGCTTTCAAAGCTTTTTGAATTGGATATTAGATTTAAGAAAACAACTAAATATACCACATAAACTTTCAGAAGTAGTGGAAGAGAAAAAAATAAATATCGATCGATTATCTCAAATGGCTTTGGATGATCCTTCGACAGCAACAAACCCTATAAAAATGAAGCTTGACGACATGAAAGTTTTGTATGTACATAGCATTTCTGGAAAATTATTTTAATGAAAAAATTAAATTTATTAGTTGTTGAAGGAAATCTTCAAAAAGAAAATATAAGTTTTACGAAATCAGGCATTCCAACTCATGCAGAAAGTTTAAAAGAAAGTCTTTCGTTTTATAGTTCAGATCTAAATATAGATGTTTTTAACCCATGTTCAGAACTTAGTTTTGATAAAGTGTTAGATGATATAAAAAAATATGATGGATTAATATGGGGAGGAAGTAGTTTAAATATTTATAATGACTGTATTGAGATTCGTAGACAAATTGCTTTCATGAAAGAATGTTTTAAAAACATTAAAAAGATTTTAGCTATATGTTGGGGAATGCAAGTAGCTGTAACAGCTGCTGGCGGAGAAGTAAAAAAATCTAAAAACGGAGCACACATAGGTATAGCTAGTGATATTGAGATTAATGAAAATGGATTAAATCACCCACTTTATTTTTCAAAAAATAAAAAATTTAACTCACCAGCTTTTAATTTTGACGAAGTAGTAACATTACCCAAAGATGCAATTCATTTGGCATCCAATAAGATTAACAAAATACAAAGTATACACTTCAAATCAGGAGTGAGCGATGTATGGGGATTACAATACCACCCCGAAATTACTTATCACAAGATGATTACTTTAATTAAGTTTAGGAAAGATCGTTTAATAAATGATAGGAAATGTTTTAAAGATGAAAAAGAAATCAAGAATCATATAAGTTTTATTGAGAAAGAGATTAAGGTTTCAAAAAAAGATTCTAGAATGATGGAGTTAAAAAATTGGCTGGAATATTTAAAAGTTGCCTAACTAAAATAATCCTTCAATTTCACCTTTTGTATTTAGTTTAATTGAGTCAGCGGCAGGTATTCTTGGAAGACCTGGCATGGTCATTATTGCTCCACATACAACTACAATAAATTCTGCACCCGAAGATAGTCTTACTTCTCTTATAGGAACAACGTGTCCTGATGGAGCTCCTTTTAAACTGGGGTCAGTTGAAAAACTATATTGAGTTTTAGCAACGCATATTGGAAGATGTCCGTATCCCTTAGTCTCAAAATCTTTTAATTGTTCTCGAATTTTTGTATCTGCCACAACTTCGCTAGCATGGTAAATTTCTTGTGCAATTGTTTCAATTTTTTTAAATAACGGTAATTTATCTTCGTATAAAAATTTAAAAGTATTTTTATTATTACAAATTTCCACAACAATATTTGCTAGATCTTTTGTTCCATCTCCACCATTTGACCAGTGTTTGCAGATAGATGATTTAACTCCTAGTGTATTACAAAAATCCATTAGTGCATTAACCTCTTTATCAGAGTCGGTAATAAAGTGATTTACGGCTACCGCAACCGGTAAACCAAATTTTTTTACATTATTAATATGTCTTTCTAGATTTACTAGTCCTTTTGTTAAAGCTTTAACATCTTCATTTTTTAGATCTTCTTTAGCTACGCCACCATGCATTTTTAAAGCTCTGATTGTTGCAACAATTACTACACAATCAGGTTTCAAATTTGATTTTCTACATTTAATATCTAAAAATTTTTCTGCTCCTAAATCAGCACCAAAACCAGCCTCTGTTACAACGTAATCAGACAATTTTAATCCAGTTTTTGTAGCTATAACAGAGTTGCAACCATGAGCGATATTTGCAAATGGTCCTCCATGAATTATTGCAGGATTATTTTCTAAAGTTTGAGTTATATTAGGTCTGATTGCGTCTTTTAACAGAACAGTCATTGGGCCTTGAGCATTTAAGTCTTTTGCATAAATAGGTTTTTTCTCTCTAGTATATCCTATCGTAATATTTCCAATTCTATTCTCTAAATCTTTTAAATCATTTGATAAACAAAAGATTGCCATTATTTCAGAAGCTACAGTTATATCAAAACCATCTTCTCTTGGATAACCATTTGCAACTCCACCTAAATTAACATTTATAGACCTTAGTGAACGATCATTCATATCCATAACTCTTTTCCAAACAATTCTTCTAACATCAATGTTTAATTTATTTCCCCAATAGATGTGATTATCTATTAAAGCTGAAAGTAAATTATGAGCAGAAGTAATTGCATGAAAATCACCAGTAAAATGTAAATTGATTTGTTCCATAGGAACTACTTGTGCATAACCACCACCTGCAGCACCACCTTTCATTCCAAAAGATGGTCCTAAACTCGGTTCACGAAGACAAACAATTGATTTTTTTCCAATTTTATTTAGTCCATCGCACAGTCCTACTGATGTAGTTGTTTTTCCTTCTCCAGCAGGAGTAGGGGTGATTGCGGTAACTAAAATTAATTTTCCATCTGTTTTATCTTTAAGAGTATTCAAGTATTCAGGTTTAATCTTTGCAATATATCTTCCCATTGGACTATACACATCAGCTTTGTCAGGCACATTTATTCCATCAAGAATTTCTTGTATGGGTTTCATTTTTGCTGCTCTTGCTATTTCTATATCTGATTTAACTTTACTCATTTTTGTATATTCTTATGTATTCAATTTATTTAAAGCCGGATTAATATATCTTTTTGAGGATTTTTTAAAGTTCTAAAAAATATATATAAAAAAAATAAAGAACTATTTATACTTATTACTATAAAAATTATACATGCAAAAATATTCTGTATTTAATCTAGTCAAAAATGCTTTTAATGGCCATAAGGATTGGGAAGTAGCGTGGAAAGACCCAACTCCCAAATCAGAGTATGATGTTATAATTATTGGTGGAGGAGGCCATGGACTAGCTACAGCTTACTACCTTGCAAAAGAACACAATATTACAAATGTTGCCATTGTTGAAAAAGGATGGATAGGCGGAGGAAATGTTGGGAGAAACACTACAATAATTAGATCAAATTATATGCATGATGAAAATGGTTTATTTAGTGAATTTGGAATGGACTTATGGAGAAATATGAGCCAGGAATTAAATTTCAATGTCATGTTTTCTCCACGAGGAATAATAAATCTTGCACACTCGGATGCTCAAATGAATGTTTATTCTAGAAGAGGAAATTCAATGAGATTAAATGGTATTGATGCAGTTCTTTTAGGAAGAGAAGACGTAAGAAAACTAATTCCAATGGCAGACTTTTCTGAAAATGTCAGATTTCCAATTTTTGGTGGATTAATGCAACCAAGCGCTGGTACCGCTAGACATGACGGGGTTGCATGGGGTTATGCACGTCAAGCAGATTCAATGGGAGTAGATATAATTCAACACTGCGAAGTAACAGGTTTCGATGTTGACAACGGAAAAATAAAAGGAATTCAAACTTCAAAAGGAAATATTAAAGCAAAAAAAATAGGACTCTGTGTTGCTGGAAGTACAAATATTCTTGCTGAAATGTTAAATATGAGGTTACCTGTAGAAACTCATTTATTACAAGCATGTGTATCTGAGCCAATTAAACCAATATTAGATCATGTTGTTACATTTGGTGCAGGACATTTCTACGTTAGTCAATCAGATAAAGGAGAAATGGTTATGGGTGGAGATCTAGATGGATACAATAGCTATGCCCAAAGAGGAAATCTACCAACTCTTCAACATGTTTTAACAGAAGGAATTGCAATGTTACCATTCCTTAGCAAATTAAAAATGCTTAGAACATGGGGAGGAATAATGGATATGTCCATGGACGGATCACCAATTATAGATAAAACACATATTGAAGGGTTGTATTTAAATTGTGGTTGGTGTTATGGAGGTTTCAAGGCTACCCCAGCGTCTGGTTGGACTTTTGCACACACAATTGCACAAGATAGACCTCATAAATTAAATGAAGGATATAGTTTAAATAGATTTAGTACTGGACATTTAATTGATGAAAAAGGTCTAGGAACAAAAACTTGGATTTCATAAATGTTACACATTAAATGTCCACATTGCGGATTAAGATCACAAAATGAATTTTCATATGGTGGAGATGCTACTGTGAAAAGACCAGAATTAAATAAAGAAGTTACAGACAAAGAATGGGACAATTTTGTTTACTTAAGAAAAAGTCCTAGAGGAAAACATTTGGAATTATGGCAGCATATTTCTGGATGTAGACAATGGATTAAAGTTGAAAGAGATACTTTAACTCATGAAATATTTAATACTCTAAAAGCAAACGATAAAGTATAAAAATGTCACAAGATTTTCGATTAGATAAAGGTGGATTGATTAATAGAGATAAAAAAATTTCTTTTAATTTTAATGGCAAAAGTTACTTTGGATACCAAGGAGATACTTTAGCATCAGCTTTAATTGCAAATGGGGTTCATTTAGTCGGTAGAAGTTTTAAATATCATAGACCTAGAGGTTTTTTTGGAGCAGGTGTAGATGAACCATATGCAATGGTTCAGTTAATAAGAAACAATGAGTCAATACCAAATGTAAGAGCTACAGAACAAGAGTTGTTCGAAGGATTAGAAGCGAAAAGCGTAAATTGTTGGCCAAATGTAAATTTTGATATTGGTGCAATTAATAATTTTTTGAACAGGTTTTTCCCAGCAGGATTTTATTATAAAACTTTTATGTGGCCTAAAAGTTTCTGGTATAAAGTTTATGAACCATTTATTAGAAAAGCAGCAGGTTTTGGAGTTGTATCAACCAATCATGATCAAGAACGGTATGAACACAAATATGAATATTGTGATCTTTTGGTTACCGGATCAGGTCCATCAGGATTAGCAAGTGCATACGCAGCAGCAAAAAATGGTGCCAAGGTAATTTTAGCAGAGGATAAACCAAGATTTGGAGGAAGTTTATTAACAAGTGAAGTGAGTATAGGAAATCAAAGTGGCCAAGAGTGGGCCGAAAAAATAATATCTGAACTGAAATTAATGCCCAATGTAACTTTGAAAAACAGATCACAAGTCTTTGGTTATTATGATCATAATATGCTTGTAATGTCAGAAAGAATAAGCGAGCACTTGGCAAAAACAAAAAAATATACTCCAAAACAAAGACTTTGGTATATTCGAGCTAAAGAAGTTCTTATTTCTTCAGGATCGATTGAAAGACCTTTAGTTTTTGGAAACAATGATGCACCTGGAGTAATGCTTTCATCTGCAGCAAAAGAATATTTAAAAATCTATGGAGTTTTAGTAGGTAAAAAACCTTTAGTGTTTACTAACAATGATAGTGGCTATGAAACTGCAATAGAATTTAAAAAAAAAGGTATTGATTCAATTGTATTAGATACTAGAAAAGATCCAAATTCTGAGATTGTTAATGAAGCAAAAAGTTTAAATATAGATATTAAGTTTTCTTATGTTGTTGTAGCTGCAAAAGGATATAAAAAAGTAAAATCAGCAGATATTGCTAAAATTTCAGATGATAAAAAACAGTTAAGTCAAATAGAAAATATAAATTGTGATTGTATTTGTGTTTCAGGATTTTGGACTCCAACAATTCATTTAGCTTCACAATCAGGTAATAAAACTAAATTTAATGAAGATATTGACGCATTTATTCCTGGTCAATCAAAACAAAATGAAACGGTGTTAGGATCTGCCAAAGGAATTTTTACGTTAGAAGAAACTTTAAAAACTTCATTTGAAAAAGGAAGTGAGTTATCTAAAAAAATAACCAATAAAGAAAATAATATTTCAGTACCTACAGTTGTAGAAAAAAAATATACTAATCATGATAAATTTTGGTGTGTACCATTACCCGAAGGTAAAAATTATAAAAGATTTTTAGATTTTCAAAATGATGTTTCGGTATCAGATATAGAACTTGCTTTAAGAGAAGGTTACAGATCTATAGAACATGTAAAAAGATATACTACACTGGGTATGGCAACAGACCAGGGTAAAACAAGTAATCTTAATGGACTACAACTTGTATCTGATGTTGAAAACAAAGTAGTGCCTCAGGTAGGTCACACAACTTTTAGACCTCCTTACACTCCAGTTTCAATAGGAGCCATTGTTGGAAGGGAAATTGGAAAACATTCTAAACCAACAAGAAAATCTCCTATGCATACATGGCATGAGAAAAATAATGCTGTATTTGTTGATGCGGGAGTTTGGTTGCGTCCAAGGTATTACAAACAAGGAAATGAAAATTTATTTGAAGGTTCAAAAAGGGAAGCAAAAAATGTTAGGCAAAATGTTGGTGTTTGTGATGTAACCACATTAGGTAAAATAGATATTAAAGGACCTGATGCTGCTGAATTATTAAATAGAGTTTACACAAATGCTTGGCTTAAACTACCAGTTGGTAAAGCAAGATATGGCGTAATGTTAAGAGAAGATGGCATTGTAATGGATGACGGAACAACAACTAGAATTTCAGAAAACCATTACCATATGACAACAACTACTGCTCAAGCAGCAAATGTTTTATCGCATTTAGAATATTATTTACAATTAGTATGGCCAGAATTAAATGTAAATGTTGTATCAACAACTGAACAATGGGCAGGTGCAGCTATAGCTGGACCAAAATCCAGAGATGTATTGCAAAAATTATTTCCAGATTTAAATGTTTCAAATGAAGGTTTGCCATTCATGGGATATATGGAAGGTAATTTATTTGGAATTAGTGCAAGAATTTATAGAATTTCATTTTCAGGTGAATTAGCTTACGAGGTAAATGTTGAGTCAGACAACGGTAACTTCATGTGGGAAAAAATAATGGAAATTGGAAAAGAGTTTAATATTCAACCATATGGAACAGAAGCATTATCAACATTAAGAATTGAAATGGGTCACGTTGCAGGATCTGAATTAGATGGACGTACAATTCCATATGACAACTCGTTAGAAGGATTAGTTAGCAAAAAGAAAGACTTCATTGGAAAAAGATCTTTAAGCAAAACAGCTTACGTTGCTCCAGATAGACAAAAAGTCGTAGGTGTAGTTCCGTTAGATAAAAAAACTAGCATTCCAGAAGGGTCGTATTTAGTTTTAGATGCTAAAGCAAAACTTCCAAATCCTAAATTAGGACATGTTTCTGCATCTTGTTGGAGTGTAGAATACGATAACCCTTTTTCACTCGCTATTCTTAAAGATGGAAAAAATATGATTGGTAAAAAACTTTTTGCACTATCTCCAGTTAAAAATAAATCTATACCAGTTGAAATAGTTTCATCACACTATGTTGATCCAAAAGGAGAAAGAGTTAGATCATGACGTCAGTATCAGCTTTAAATTATATTCATAAAATAGGCCTTTTTGGAAATCATGAAAATAAAAATGAAGAAAGCTTATTAAAAGTTTCTGAAATTAAAAATTTACTTATTGTTCAAATAGTTCAGTATAAAAATTCTAAAGTTTCGTTTGAAAGTATTAATATCGATAGTTTAAAATTAAAAAATGAACCTTTAAATGTAGTTAGTAATAATGATACAAGAATCTTATGGAATGGTCCAAAAAACTGGCTTTTAGTATCAACAAAAAAAGATTTACTTAAAAATACTTCAGAAGTATTTAAAGAAACAGATTTTGCTGTAACAGACTTATCTCATTCAAGAGCTATAATTGAACTAGAAGGACAAGATGCTAAAGAAGTTTTAAAAAAAGGATGTCCTTTTAATTTTAATATTTTAGAAAAAAATAATTCAATAAACTCCACATACAATGGCATAGCATTTACAGTGGATATGTTTGATAACAATCCAGATAAAATAAGGTTATTTTCTCTTAGAAGTTTTGGAGAGTCTTTATATCACTCTATTACAGATGCGTCTTTAGAATTTGGTTATAAATCTTTATAATCAAAGATTTAAAGAGTAATAGCAAGAATTTGGATCTTCTTTGTAATGAGCAAAAGGTTTACATTTTTCAAATCCAAATTTTTTAAATAATTTCCTTGCGGGAGCAAAAAAATCACCTGCGCCAGTTTCAGTACTTAGTTTTTTTATACCAATTTGTTTAGCTTGATCAATTAGATGCGATATTATTTTTTCACCCATTCCACTTTTTCTATATTTGTCGGCAACTCTTATAGATTTAAATTCACCATGTTCTTTTTCTAATAATTTTAATGCTCCACAACCAATTAATTTTTCACCATCCCACAAGCTCCAAAATTTAATACTTGATACTTTCAGTCCAGGAATGTCTAAAACATGAGTACTACCCTCAGGTGAAACTGATCTTAGCTCAATGAAATGTTTTATCAAAAGCTCATTAACTTGTGGGTCATCAAAATTATTTTCTATTGATTTCATAATTTTAAAAAACATATAATCTATAATTAAATTAAACCAATAAATAAATGAGATTAGAATGTGTGGAAGATATGTAATAACTAATCCAGTTTCTAAGACAAAAAAAATAGTTAAAACTGCAATTAAAGTTGAAGATTTAGAAAATTATAATGCCCATCCTTACCAAAATTTACCTGTTATAAAGAAATATATTAATGGAAATACTCTAGAGAATTTAAAATGGGGCATGGTACCTTCATGGTCTAAAAAGAAGGAATTTAAACCATTGATTAACGCAAGATTAGAAACCATAGATGAAAAAATATCTTTTAAAAAATTAATTAAATTATCAAGATGTATTGCAGTTGCTGACGGATTTTATGAATGGAAAAGAGAAGAGAAATATAAGGTACCTTATTATTTTTTAAGGGAAGATAAAAAAATAATGTATATGGCAGCAATTTATGAAAATAATGAATTTTGCTTAATTACAGAAGAAGCCAGTCAAAATGTAAATGAAATTCATCATAGACAACCAGTAATTCTTAATGAGAATGATGTTAATAGGTATCTAAATTTAGAATTGGATGGATCAAGATTTTTAAAAGAATGCAAGAGAACAAAATTAGAATTTTATAAAATTTCTAAAGAAGTAAATAAGCCTACAAATAATAGTATTTCACTAATTCAAAAATCTTCTAATTAAAATTTACCTAATAGCTTTTCTAAAGTTTCAATTTGACCTATTTTAAAAATAATTGCATCGTCAGATTGATATCCGTACTGGCTAGAGGCATTTTTGAATCGTTTCGGCGGTTCAAATAATGGCTCTAAAGATAAAACTACTGTTCCCCAATGCATACCCAAAACTTTTTTACTTTTTAAATCTTTACCAATATTAAGTGCCTCCTCGGGATTTGTGTGATAAATAGATTTATCTTTTTGTGGCGCCATAGGATAAAAATTATATGCGCCTATATTAATGAAAGTTAAGTCTATAGGACCATATTTTTCTCCTAGTTTTTTATAGATGTTTCCATAGCCAGTATCACTAGCAAAAAATATTTTTTTATCTTTATATTCTATTAAAAAACTTCCCCACAAAGTTTTATTAGTGTCCCAAAGACTCCTTTTTGACCAATGAACAGCAGGCACAAGTGTAATTTTTAAATCATTTACTTTTATTTGATCGTACCAATCCATTTCAGATACATCAGAAAAACCATTTTTTGTAAAATATTTTCCAAGTTTAAGTGGAACTAAAACTTTAGATTTTTTATATGGAAACCTTTGTATAGTTCTTGTGCTTAGGTGATCATAATGATTATGAGTTAATAAAAATAAATTTACCTCAGGTAGTTCTTTAAGATTAATTGCTGGGTCCACAAACCTTTTAGGGCCGAAAACTAAAGGTCCCATATTTTTTTCAAAAACAGGATCAGTAATAATAGTTGTATCTCCAAGCTTAATTAAAAAAGTAGCATGACCTATCCAAGCTACATAATCATTTTTTTTATATCTTTCTAAGTTTTTTAAAATTTGTTCCTTATTTATTACATGATCCTTAGGAACATTCATATCAAGTTTCTTTTTTTCTTCATTGAATATTTTGAAACTCCAATTGAAAGAGGAATCTCTTATAGGAGAACCTTCAGGGTTCCTAAAAGTTCCATCTGGTAGATGATGATAAGGTTTATTTTCCATAGATAATAAATTTACATTATAAGTAAATATAATTAACAACAATATTATAATTTTTTTCACAATATATAATAAATTATTTTATTGAATTTTAAGAGTGGTTAAGTGTCCCATTTTCCTTTTTGATTTAATTTCTGTTTTCAAATAGTCAAAAAAGAATTCATTATCTGAATATTTTTTATTTCTATAATTTACAATATTATCTCCTAATATATTAATCATTTCAGCATCATATAATTTTTTTGTAGATATTTTTTTTAATTTACATACAGCTCTTAAGTGGTTTTCAAATTGACTTACATTATGAGAGTTGATTGTTAAATGACCTGAATTATGGACTCTGGGTGCAATTTCATTGACAAATAAATTATCATTTTTGTCTATAAAATATTCAACACACATAGTTCCAATAAAATCTAATTCATCAGCAATTATTTTTGCCCATTTTTTTGATTTATCAATTAATTCTGTACTAATTTGAGAAGGAATTTTAGATGATTTTAATATTTGGTCCTCGTGAATGTTTTCAATTGGCTCATAAACTTCAAAACTTCCTGGGCCAAACCTTGTTAGTATTATTGAAATTTCTTTTTTAAGCTTAACTAGCTTTTCAAGAATATATTCATATTTAAAGTCAATTTTTAAATTTTCTAATTCTTTAGTTGAGTTAATTTGTATTTGTCCCTTTCCATCATATCCAAACCTAGATGTTTTAAGAATACCAGGTAACAAATCTTTATTTATAGTTAGGTCATCGTTTTTTTTTACAGGCGCATATTGAGTTGTATTTATATTTAATTTGTTAATTAGATCTTTTTCAAAAAGACGATTTTGAACTATCCGATTAATATCTGGTTTTGGTAAAACAGGTTTAATTTTATCTATTATATTTAAAGTTTCAAAAGGAATATTTTCAAACTCAAATGTTACCAAATCTACACAGTCTGAAAAATATTTAATTTTCTTTTCATCATTGTAATTTCCTAAAATAAACTCATCACAAAAGTTTTTTGCAGGAGCATTTTTATCATCGGAAAAAACAAATGTTTTAATATTTAGTTTTTTTGCAGAGGAAGCTAATAAGCTACCCAACTGACCTCCACCGAGAATACCAAGAACAGGATTAGGCATTATTATTTAGGTTTTTTTTTTACAGAATTAGTTTGTTTTGTTCTCCAACGAATTAAATTTTTCCTAATTTTTTTATCACTGATCGATAAAATTGATGCTGATAGTAATGCCGCATTGATGGCTCCATCATTTCCTATGGCTACAGTTCCAACTGGAATGCCTTTTGGCATTTGAACAATTGATAAAAGACTATCAAGACCTTTTAGTTTTTTACTTTCAATTGGCACTCCTATTACTGGGATTCTTGTTAAAGCTGCAATCATGCCTGGCAAATGTGCCGAGCCTCCTGCTCCAGCTATTATTAAACTTATGTTGTTTCTTTCAGCTTTTTTTGCAAAGTCGTACATTCTTTTAGGAGTTCTGTGGGCGGATAGAATTTTTATTTCAGATTCAATTTTTAATATTTTTAGTGTTTTTACGCAAAGCTTCATAGTTTTGTAGTCAGATTGACTTCCCATAACTATAGCTACCTTTGGACTAATATTTTTTGAGGACATTTGTATCTTTTAATATCAAAAAATTATCTACTATTATATAAATTAATTTATGAATTATAAAATTGACAACCTACAATATTGTAAGTGGAATAGAGAAGTATTTAAAATTAATAGAGAAGCTAAATTAGATGCTGTACATGTTACAGTTGTTTATCACGAAGATTATGATGAATTTCTAAAAAGAATTGAAGAATGGAAAAATCATTTTAAAGAAAATTCAGATCTTATTTTTCATGGGAAAAATTATAAAGATATTGAAAAAGCAAATAAAGAAAACAAAACTGCAATTTTTTTTGGATTTCAAAACTGTTCTCCAATAGAAGATGATATAGATTTAGTTGGCAAAATACACGAACATGGATGCAGGTTTATGCAGCTTACATATAATAATCAATCTTTACTAGCCACAGGATGTTATGAAAAAAATGATAGTGGTGTTACAAATTTCGGCAGGGAAGTGATTAAAGAAATGAACAGAGTAGGTATCGTTGTTGATATGTCGCATTCAGGTGAAAAAAGTACCTTTGATGCAATTGATATAAGTGAAAAACCAATAGCAATTACTCATGCAAACCCCTTTTTTTGGCATAGTGCAAAAAGAAATAAATCTAATGAACTTCTAAAAGTTTTATCAGAAAGCGGTGGAATGCTAGGACTTTCGCTTTATCCACACCACCTAAAAGAAGGCACCAATTGTTCTTTGGAAAGTTTTTGCGAAATGACAGCAAGACTTTCCGAAATAATGAATTTAGAAAAAATAGGAATAGGATCTGACCTTTGTTTAAACCAGCCTGACAGCGTTGTTGAGTGGATGAGAAATGGCACATGGACAAAAACAAAAAATTTTGGAGAAGGTACTAAAAATAAATCAGGATTTCCTAAACAGCCGTCGTGGTTTAAAGATGCAAGGGGATTTATTAATTTAAAAGAAGGTTTGTTAAAAAATGGTTTCAATGAAAATGAAGTTAATGGTATTTTAGGTAATAATTGGTTTAATTTTTATAAGGAAATAGATAAATGAAAATAGAGTTAAGAGATCCAAATAAAATAATGAAACTCTCTAGGCTGGGATCTTTTCATCAATCTAAACTTTCTTTTTTAAGATCTTTTCTTCAAGAATTTAAAGATTGGGATTACCAAAGAGACCTATTTGATTTGGATGAAAGTGGTTATGGTAAAGCTATATATTCTTTTAAAAAAAATAATAAAATTTATTCTTTAGTTTGTTTCTCTAATCACCTTAAAGATGAAGAGAGGTCAGATAGAGTTATAGCAACAAAGTGGGACGCAGCTTTTGTTCTTCATGATGGCATACCAACAAAACAAGATATAGATCGATTATATAACAATGTACCAAAACAAGAAATTGGAAGAGTTTCATATAAAGAGTTAAGTCTTTCACGAGCAAATAAATCAGTTAGAATATTTAATCATGTAATAGAAAGTTTAGCAGCTGGAAAACAGCCAGATAAAAAAATAATATCTGAAGTGGGATACCTTTATAGAACCACTGCAGTGTATGGTTCAGGAAAATTTGGTTTAGCAGACCGGTTTAGACTTAAAAATAGAGAAGAGATCAATGGTCCATTCAGACTTGAAATGATGCTAGTTTATCTTGTAAGACAATTTACATTTGATCAAGTTAATCATGTTGCAAAATTAAAAAATCCAAATAAAGCTATTGAGCTAGATAAAGAAATTTGCCGCAACCTTGGAATAGGTAATTCAACAGGATTAGGCATGGCACCATTTATAGTAAATCACCCCATACTTCTAAATAATTGGATTTTAGCAAGAGAAACAGCGCTAAAAAAAATAAGAGAAATTCAAATAGTTAAACCGGAAGATAAAGATTTGTTTTTTAATTGTTTAAAAAAATCACTAAAAAATATTACTAGCTGGAATTCTGATAGTGAATTCCAGAAAAACAAAATTAAACAATTATTGTCTGATTTAAATAAATTTATCAATTTTATAGAAAACAAGTTTGATTTTAATCAAGAATATGCATTTAATAAAATTTATCTATGGATTGATTCAAATCTTAAAGACGAATGTATTGAGTATATAGTATCAATTATGATGGAACCTTATGAACAAATTACAAATCCATTAGTTAAACAAATGAGTTCCGATGAAGAAAAATACTTTAATATACCAACTGAAAGAACAATTTTTGATTTAAGGGAAATTTTAGAAAAAAAATATGAAAATATAATTAAGATAGATTTTAACGAAAGAGAAAGTAACAAATTTTTTTGGTTTGTTTCTAAAAATAAAGAAGAACCAAGATTAGCAGATAGGTTTGTAGAAGAAGGTCATGAGCTAGAGCAACCATTAGCAATAGCAAGAGATATAAAAAAATTATATGAAAGAATAACGAATGAAAAAAATTCAAAGTCTGTTGGAAATTTTTTAATTGACAATAATGATCTAAGACATGTTGTCAGAAGAGCATTTATTATTGAAAAATTTCCTTACTCTGAGATTCAAGACAATATTATTGGATCTAAGTTAATTCCAATAGACATGTTAAGATTAAAATTATCATTTTTTGGAGCACTAAAATTTGATCCACGTTCTGACAAATGGTTGAGAATTACAATGTTTCAAGGAGCGCCTTTGCCTAATGAACTTAAAAATTTTAATGACCAATGGATATATAATTCTTTAAATTAAATGAGAAGTTTTAGTGAAATAGATACGACTACAAAACGAGCTTGTAAAGCAATGGGATTTCCCTGGGGAATAGCAGAAGAAGTTGGTAAGAATATTCGAAATATGGAACTCTTTGGTTTACCAGGTGTAAAAAATCTTAATGGATATTTTAGGATTTATCCCAATAAGCAATATCAAAAAATAAGTTTAATAACTCAAAATAATATTTCTGATAAAATTCCTTATTGTCCAATTATTTTAGGAGTTAATTTTTTAGATCAAGTAAAAGTTTTAGAAAAAAATAAAAAAATAAATTTTAAAAATATTGCCTTTCCAATGCTTTTTTTGCCCTTTGTCAGCAGAAGTTCAGAAATAGTTGGAAAAAGAATTTTTTTAGAAATAGATGAAAAGAAATTTATATTTAATTTTAATCAAACTATTTATTCTAATATTTCTGATCAATTAATTATTACAAATGCAGAAAATTTAAGCTTAAGTTTTATTGAAAATAATAATTCTTTTTCAGAAGATGAATGGAAAGAAATTTACAAATTATCTGAAAAAACATTTGTTGAAGAGAAAGATTCTTTAAAAGCACACAGTGCAGGAGCAGGTTTAACAGACAATGACTGACAAGTTAGAAGTACAAGATATAAAAGATTTAAATAATATTTGTGAAGAATGCCAAAAAGAAGAAGAAAGTGTAACACAAAATCTAATTTTAACGGGTTTTAAGCTTTGCAACTCTTGTAGAACTTCAAAAACAGTTTTTCCTATTTAACTTATAGTGCTTATTGGCATTGCTTCCATTCTGCTCATAACAAATGATATTGATAGAAATGCAATAATTAGAAAGGATAAAAAAATTATTCCAAAAGATTTAAAATTGGATTTTAAATTAAGTATTTGTTTAGTTGCGATAATTAATGATGCAAAAATCCAAAATTGTGTAATAAAAATGATTGGTATTACTAGCTCTGGAATTACTGCAAAAAATCTTATTAATCCTGGTGAATGTGCGTATCCAACACCAATCAATATTTTTTTAAATGATACTTTAGTTTCCTTATCGGGAAAAATTTTTACCCCAATAACAAAAATAAATATTGCCCATATAAACCATGTAATTATTGCAGTTAAACCTGACATACCAATAGCAGTTTTTATTATAGTGTTTGCAGCTACTGCCCCAGCCACACCATCTAAAATCATAACTAAACCAGCAAAATATATTCCTGCTTCACCGAAATATTTATTGTCCCTGTATAGAGATTTATCTAATTT
>Ga0208764_10000808_pt1 | contig 20186 bp, 22 predicted proteins | sample ETNtaG_18_FD_185762 | JGI IMG/M metagenome (GOLD analysis project Ga0208764, IMG submission 185762) | Marine microbial and viral communities from oxygen minimum zone, Eastern Pacific Ocean - ETNP201302SV91 (SPAdes) (version 2) | ecosystem: Environmental > Aquatic > Marine > Oceanic ... | reverse complement strand
TTTCTGCCTTAGCTTCCTCAGCTGGAGCTTCCTCTTCAGCTGCTTCAGGTTCAGCCTCGGTTTCTGCCTTAGCTTCCTCAGCTGGAGCTTCCTCTTCAGCTGCTTCTCGTTGCTTTAATTTGAGTTCATCTCTTTTAGATTTCTTTTTGGCTAACTTTACTTGCCTTTGAGAATCTCTTTCTTCTCTAGGTAGCTGATTCAATTTAATTATATTCTTAACTCTATTGCTTACTTGTGCACCGACAGATTCCCAATAGGTTAATCGTTCTTGATCTATCTTAATATCCTCATCTTGACCAGTAGCACCCGGGTTATAAAAACCCAGTCTCTCAATATATTTTCCATCTCTTGAGCTTCTACTATTAGTTGCAACAATATGATAGAAAGGTCGCTTCTTTGAGCCACCTCTTGATAACCTGACTTTAACCATTTTCTTTTCTCACAATAAATTTAAATAATGTTGAACATGGCGCGGAATTGTACGGCAATTTTTACTATTGTTCCACAATGTTTTCTTGACAGAGTTCACTATGATAATCAAAATACAATTAATTAAACAATAAAGGAGTCGCTTCATTGGGCGATGACATACCGCTAGGATCGCTATTTATAGTTCTAGCCATACTCTTAATACTATCAGCATTTTTTGCTGCTACGGAAACTGCTCTAATGAGAGTCAATAAATACCGTATCAGGCATTTGGCTCGAAAGGGCAACAGGAATGCTGTTTTAGCTGAAAAACTTCTTAAGCAACCGGAAAAATTGATTGCTTTTATCCTGTTTGGCAACAACCTAGTAAACTTTGTTGCTGCATCTATTGTAGGTGTGATTTCAATGGAGATAGGAGGCCCTACTGGTGTCGCAGTAGGAACTATTCTTTTAACAATTGTTGTCTTATTAATTGCAGAATCACCCCCTAAAACTCTTGCCGCCCTATTCCCTGAGAAGATTGCATTGCCTGCTAGCCGTTTTTATTACCCAATGGTTAAAATTTTTAAGCCGCTTTATTTTTTTATTAACTTCTTTACCAATATAATTCTTAAATTACTAGGGTCTCAACCAGATAAGAATGATGAAATGCTTTCGATTGACCAGCTAAAAACTCTAATCTCTGATGGAATGACAAAAACCTCTATAGATCGTCAGAAAATCATGATGGGAGTTTTGGACCTTGGTAATATAACAGTTGAAGATATTATGCTTCCTCATAATGAAATAGTTGGCATAGATTTAAACGAGTCGAATCAAGCTAACAGGAAAATAATTGAGGGTAATTTTCATTCTTCACTGCCTGTATATAAAGATGTTTTAGATAATTTAAAAGGTGTTTTAGATCTCAATGAGTTTCTAAAAGATATTGACCTTTCTTCTTTTGATAATGATTTATTAAGAAAATATATGAAAAAAGCATACTTTATCCCAGAAAAAACTGCGCTTAGCCAACAACTAGTCGAATTCAAGAATAATAATCAAAAAACTGGATTTGCTGTCGATGAATACGGAAATATTCAGGGCTTAATCACTATTGAAGATATATTTGAAGAAATTGTTGGTGATTACCTTGAAGAAACTAAAAAATTAAATAAGGAAATAAAGCCAAAAAGAGTTGGTGATTACTTTGTTGTTAATGCATCTTCAAACATCAGAGTTCTTAATAAAATGATGGGTTGGAATATACCGGTCGATGAGGCGAAGACTATTAATGGTGCGATTTTAGAGAATCTTGGCTATATTCCAGAAGTTGATTTTGAATTTAAAATTGGTGACTACTTATTTACGATTATCAGTACTAAAGAAAATGCTGTGGAAACAGTAAAAGTTAAGAGTACTAAAGATAAATATGAGCTAAAAGTAGTTTCCTAGATCTGCTCGTATTCTGGTACCCAATTTTCAAATTTAGTGTATCTGCCTAAGAAGGTAAGATTAAACTCACCAATGTCCCCATTCCTTTGTTTTGCAATATCAATTAAAGCTACTCCTTTTTTGTCAGTTTCTTTATCATATACCTCTTCCCTGTATATGAATGCTATCAAATCTGCATCCTGTTCAATCGCTCCAGAGTCTCTTAAATCTGACATTTGAGGTTTCTTATCTGTTCTTTGTTCTACGCTCCTATTAAGTTGTGAAAGTGCAATAACTGGTATATTAAGCTCTCTTGCTAAAGCTTTAAGATTTCTAGAAATTTCTGAGATCTCAACAGCTCTATTTTCATTATTACCAGGTACAGCCATAAGCTGAAGATAGTCAACAACAATTAACTCTAGTCCTTTTTCTCTTTGGATCCTTCTCGCTCTTGCACGAAGTTCAATTGGTGTTAGAGAAGGAGTATCATCAATATAAATAGGTGCATTCTTAATTTGTTGAATAGCACCGTCGATTCTATTCCAATCTTTTTCTTCTAATTTTCCTGTTTTTATAGAATGGGCATTCACTCTACCAAGTGAAGAAATCATCCGTTGGGCTAATGCGCTAGCTGACATCTCCATACTAAATATAGCAACTGGATTATTATCAGCAAGTGCGGTATGTTCAGCAATATTTAATGCAAAAGCTGTTTTACCCATAGATGGCCTCCCTGCAATGATAATTAATTCGCCCTTTTGGAGACCAGCGGTTATATTGTCAAGCTCCCTAAATCCCGAAGAAACACCTGTAATTTCACCCCCACCTTGAGATCTTTTATCTAACTCATCATAAGTTTGTTTAACTAAATCACTCATCTCTGAGAAAGGAACATTTCTACTGCCCCTTTCAGCGATTTCAAAGATATTTGACTCAGCTAGATCTACTAGCTCTGAAGGCGAACGACCTTCGGGTTTATAGGCACTCTGAGCAATATCAGTACTAATTTGAATTAATTCTCTGAGTAATGCTTTTTCTCTTATAATTCTTGCGTACTCAATAATGTTTGAGCTGCCTGCAGTGTTTTCAACAACATCACTAAGATAATTTATTGAAGACTTTTCTCCAAAATCACTACCAGAATCTAAGTAATCTGACACAGTTAATAAATCAGCGACCTTTGATTGTTCTTTTAATAATTGTATCGTTGAGAAAACTTGTTTGTTTTCTGGATGGTAAAAATCTCTATCTGAGAGAATATCGGCAATTTTATCATATGCTTGATTATCTGGGTCCAGTAATAAACCGCCAATCAGTGCCGCTTCAGCATCAGAGGAATGTGGTGGTAAAGATAATTGACCTAGTGACTCTATATTTTGTTTGGATTCAGCTGCCTTTGCCATTTATTGTGATTCTTCGTCGATTTCATTTTCATTAATAGGACTATCGATATTATCGTCTTCCTCTTCAGAATCCAAAGTATTTTTTATAGCTACTTCTCCTCCAACAATTTCTACATTAATTTTTACCTGTATTTCTGGATGAAAGATAAGATTAACCTCATGATCTCCAATGGTTTTTATTGCTCCATCAGGTAAATTAATTAAACTTCTCTCTAGCTCAAAACCCTTATCTTTTGCTGCATTAGCTATATCTACGGTACCTATTGATCCGTATAATATACCCTCTTCAGTAACATTGGCCTCTATAGTTAAAGAAAGATTGTCAAATTTAGAAGACTGTTCTCTCAAAACAACTAGCTCTTCTTCTTGCTTGCGCTGTAGTTCTTCTTTTTGGGTTTCTAAGATTTTAAGATTTTCTTTGGTAGCAAAGGCTGCTTTACCATTAGGAACAAGGAAATTTCTACCATATCCAGGTTTAACGTCAACTATGTCTCCAATTTTTCCTAGATTTTGTATATCTTCTTTTAATATAACTTCCATTTTAAACCTTTATCGAGAATGCTGGTCTGTATAGGGTAATAAAGCTAAGTATCTTGCTCTTTTGATAGCTACTGCAAGTTGCTTCTGAAAATGACTCTTGGTACCTGTAATTCTGCTTGGGATAATCTTTCCTGTTTCGGTAATAAACTTCTTGAGGATATCAATATCTTTGTAATCAATTTGCTCAATTCCTTGTGCCGTAAAAAGACAATATCTATTCTTATTACGGTTTATATTCTTTTTACGTTTGAAGCCTTTTTTATTCTTTACTCTTTTCATCTTCTTCTTCCGTTTCTTTTTTAGATTCTTCTGAACTCTTTTCAGTATTTGATTCTATCTTATCTTCTTTAGAATCAGTTTCGACTTTCTTTTGTTTTTCTTTATGATCTTTTGAAATGCCGCTTTTCTTAACTTCTGACTCTTTACTATTAGATATAAATAGCTTAGATGGTTCTGTTTCAGCTTTAGTGGTCTTAACTAAAAGATACCTTAAGATAGAGTCATTAAATTTAAACGAAGATTCTAGCTCTTTAATGACTTGATCATCGCACTCTAGATTCATTATAACATAGTGAGCTTTATGCATATTTTGGATGGTATAAGCTAGTTGCAGCCTGCCTATATCTTCAACTCGATGTATGTTTCCATTAGCTTTTTTGATGGTTTCCTGATATCTGCTTAACATATCAGGGACCTGATCGCTTTGATCCGGATGAACAAGTAATACTAACTCGTAATGTCTCATGTCTTACCTTTTGATTAAAGCTACCTTATAAATTTTATAAGTGCAGCAAGGTTAATAATTCAGATGGCGATCCTACTAGAATTATCAATAATTTTCAAATTAAATACTTTGTCTTTGTCTAACTAACTCATAAAGCATCACGCCGCAAGAAACAGAAACGTTAAGGCTCTCAACCTCACCATTTATTGGTATAGAAACAACATGATCACACTTTTTTTCTGTAAGTCGCCTCATTCCCTTGGCTTCAGAACCCATTATAATTGCTATACTTTGAGTGTAATCAATAGTTCTGAAATCAACTTCACTATCCCCTGATGTGCCACAAATCCAAAATCCTATATCTTTTAACCTATCTATGTACTGTGAAATATTTGAAACTATAGCAGTATTAGTCAATTCAGATGTACCGGATGATACCTTGCTAATTATTGGGCTTTCTAATGAAACTCTATTTTTCGATAAAACAACCATATCCACTTTCACAGCATTTGCTGTCCTAAAGCAAGCTCCAATATTTCTTGGGTCATCAAGATCGTCTAAAATAAGGACAACTGGGTTATCAATATCACTTAGATAAGAAATTGCAGTTTTTGAGTCAAAAAGATTTCTCTGATCTATTTCAGCGACAATACCTTGATTTTTTTTTGTAGAACTTATCTCCTCAAGAACTTCTTTTGAAGCATTTGATACAAGCAAATCTTTCTTATTTGCTTCATTGATAATATTTTTTACCCTAGGATTATTGGTTCTTTCTAAGCAATATATTTGAGAAATTCTCTGAGGGTGATGCGTTAGAGCCTCAATTACAGGATTAATACCATAAATAAAGACTTTCTTAGTCATGAAATAAATTATCTAAAATTATGATGTCGTTTCTATCTGGTCCAGTGGATATCAAAGATATTTTTAAAGATAACAGTTTCTCTATTGAGGATATAAATCTCTTCGCCTCATCTGGCAAATCTTCAATGTTTCTCGTACCTGATGTCTGCTCTTTCCAACCCTTAAAAGTTTTATATATAGGTTTACATTTTTCTAAGTCTTGATCATTGAGATTCGGCATGATTGAAAAAACTTTGCCTGAAAGTTCATATTCAACAGCTACATTAATTTCCTCTAGTCCATCCAAAACATCTAATTTTGTTAAACACAAGTTTGAAATTGAGTTATTAACTATTGCTCTCCTTAGTGATACTAAATCAAGCCAACCACATCTTCTAGGCCTTCCAGTAGTTGCTCCGAACTCTACTCCAACCTCTGCAAGATGCTTTCCATTAGCGTCGTCTAATTCGGTTGGGAAAGGTCCTGAGCCTACTCTAGTGGTATAAGCCTTAGTAATACCGAGGATTTTATTAAGTACGCCTGGGCCAACTCCACTGCCGGTGGAGGCTGCTCCAGCAACTGTGTTTGAAGATGTAACAAAAGGATACGTTCCATGATCAATATCAAGCATACTACCTTGTGCACCCTCAAAAAGTATCTTCTTATCTTTGCTTAATAAATCATTTATCTCGAGTGAAGTATCTGCAATAAAGGGTCTTATTGTTGATGTAAATGATAACCATAACTCTTCGACTTTCTTGATTTCTGATGTTTCACTGCTATAAAGGTTTTTTAATAAAAAATTATGGTATCCCATCAAATTTTGAAGCTTCTCTCTAAACTTATTAGGATCTAGAAGATCGATGAGGTGAATAGCTCTTCTTCCTACCTTATCTTCATAAGCTGGGCCAATACCTCTTCCTGTTGTGCCAATCGCTTTATTGCCTAGTGCTCTTTCTCTAGCCTCATCTAAAAGAATATGGGTGGGAAGGATTAATGGGCATTGTGAACTAATGAGAAAGTTATCTTCTAAATGAACCCCTTTTTCGCCTAAGGACTCTATTTCTTCAAGAAGTGTCGGGATATGGAGAACGACGCCGTTGCCTATAATGCATTTAACATCGTTAAATATTCCTGAAGGAATCAAATGAAGAACTGTCTTTTCACCATTAATAACTAGAGTATGGCCAGCATTATGTCCTCCCTGGAACCGAACAACAGCTTGTGCTTGCTTGGTGAGGAGATCAATAACCTTACCTTTGCCTTCGTCACCCCATTGGGCACCAATAACTACTAATGTATTACTCAATCTAATTATCTCTTATATGAAATTAAGAATAATGACACCGAGAATGATTAATGCAAGCCCAATCAATCTAACTGCATTATCATTAACCTCGAGCATCTGAAGTAAAAGACTTTTATAAAAATTCGGAGCAATAAAAGGTAGTAAGCCTTCAAGTATCAGGAAACAAGCAATAGCGATAAATAATACCTCGTAACCCATTCTAGCGGTATTACCTAATCTTCTGGTGACTGATTATTTAAATACTTAAAGAAATCTCCTTTCCCGTCCAAAACCAATATGTCGTTTGAGGTACCTATAGAATTCTTATAGGCCTGTATGCTTCTATAAAATGAGTAAAACTCTTGATCTTGGTTATACGCTGAAGCATAAATGTTAGCCGATGAGGCATCACCATCACCTCTTATTATCTGTGAGTCTCTATAGGCGTTAGCGAGGATAACCGTTCTTTCACGATCTGCGCCTGCTCTGATCTTTGTAGCTGACTCACTACCCTCTGCTCTCAACTCCGAAGCAATCCTAGCCCTCTCTTGTCTCATCCTGTTGTATACAGACTCACTAACCTCATCTGATAATTCAATCTTTTTAACACGAACATCTATCAGATTTATGCCTAATGTTTCTGCATTCATTGCTGCGTCAGCCAACATTTCTGACATGATTTCTCTTCGTTCTTTGGAGACAACTTCTATAACAGTCCTTTTAGCAAATTCAGATCGAATCCCATCTTTTACAGTTTCAAGAAGTCGTTGTGATGCTACTAGTTCATCTCCTCCTGTTGAACGATAATAATCTTGAGGATCAGCTATCTTCCATTTAATGAAAAAATCAACGTATAGGTTTTTCTTTTCTTGGGTTAAAAATAATTCCTGAGGATTATTTATAGTTAGTATTTGTTTAGAAAATTTCTGAACATTATTAACAAATGGTGTTTTAAAGTGTAACCCTGGTTCATATTCACTTTTGATAATCTCACCAAATCTAAATTTCAGAGCATGCTCTCTCTCATCGACTGTGAACAGAACGTTGGATATAACAACAAAAATAATAATAAGCCCAAATGTAAAAATATTTCTCATTATCTTACCCTCCTCATCCTAGGATCTTGATTTTGACTCTGCTGAGTAGAATTATTGCTTGAACTGTTAGGCATAGTAGAACTTTGTGTCTGTTGGTCTCTCTTATTCTGCTCTAGTAATTTATCAATCGGCAAATATATTAGATTGCCGCTACCATCTGAATCCATTAAAACTTTATTCGAATTTGAGTAAACACTCTCTATGGCCTCAATATAGAGTCGGTCACGAGTCACTTTAGGCGCAAGTTGATATTCAACTAATAATTTATTAAAGCGGTCTGCATCACCTTCTGAATCGGCTATTACTTTTTCCTTATAGGCTTCTGCCTCTTGGACCATTCTCGCAGCCTCACCTCTAGCTTTAGGCACTATATCATTGGCATAAGCCTCAGCTTCAAATGCAAATCTTTCCTTGTCCTCTCTAGCTTTAATCGCATCCTGCACAGCATCTTCAACTTGTAATGGAAAATTAGCATCTTGAAGATTTACTTTGGTTATCGTGATACCGGTCCCATATTCATCTAAGGTTCTCTGAATTAGATCTTGAGTTTGAATTGAAATCTCACTTCTACCCTCAGTTAAAATAAAATCTAACTCAGTCTTACCAGCGACTTCCCTAATTGCACCTTCACTCACTTCACTCAGGGTTTCCTCTGGATCGCGAACATTGAATAAGTAATCTGTGGGATTGGTTTTTCTATACTGAACAACCAGATCAACTACAATGATATTCTCGTCAGAAGTGAGCATAGTTGTTTGTTGTTTAAATCGATTAACAACATTGACATTAACAATCTCAACTGACTCTATAGGCCATGGTATACGCCATCTTAGACCTGGTGTAGTGGTTTGTGAGTATTCACCAAATCTAAGTACAACTCCTCTCTCTGAGTCATCTACCTGGTATAAACCTGTGAGTACCCAAAGAAATAGTGCCATTAATACCAATAAATATGATGGCGGTCCTTTTCGACTAATGCTACCTCCTGATTTACCACCAAAAAGTTGGTTAAAGCGTTTCTGCCACTCATCAACTATTTGGTCCAAATCAGGTGGTTGGTTCTTGTTAGAATCCCACGGTGATTTACCATTCCCTTGATCATTAAATGCCATATTTTCTTAAACTCCTAACTAAAGTTATATTCATTCTCAGAGTCGATTAGTTTACTCTCAAAAGTTTTAATTTTTTTATTTTTTTTCAATCTTGATAAGTTTTCATTATTGATTTGAATTTTTAATTCTAATGTATTTTCATCAATAAGACACTCCTCTAATACATTCGAGATATTATAAATGTCAGATCTTATTTTAGACTCATTGACCCCAATCTTTATGATGGTATCTATTGGTTGAGGATTGATTTTACTAGAAATTGACTCAAGTAATGAATTGATACCTGTTCCATTTTTAGCTGAAATCTGAATGTTGTCAAATGTGTTGACCGCTGGTAAATCTGTCTTTAGCAGATCGGTCTTATTATAGACATATATTATAGGTATTTGATCAGCGCCTATTTCTTTAAGAATCTTCTTCACAGAATGCTTATGTTGAAGCATTGAGCGATCGCTTGAGTCGAGAATATGTAAGATAAGATCGGAGCTACTAACTTCTTCTAATGTTGAGAGAAAGGCTTCAATGAGCTCTTTTGGTAATTCCCTTATAAATCCAACAGTATCGCTAATGACGACTCTTCTTTTCTTGGAAATAGTGATGGGTCTAAATACAGGATCTAATGTGGAAAACATTTTATCTGCAACTAAAGTATTAGAATTACTCAATGTATTAAATAGAGTTGATTTTCCTGCATTAGTGTAACCAACCAGCGCTATATTTTTCATCAGCTTATTTCTTGATTTCCTATTGGTGAGCCTTTGTGTCCTTAGTTTTTTCAACCTTAACTCAATTGATTTAATTCTCTTGTTCAAAAGACGTCTATCAGTTTCTAATTGTTTTTCACCAGGCCCCCTAAGACCGATACCCCCTTTTTGTCTTTCCAGATGTGTCCAGCCTCTAACTAACCTGGTGGATAGATGTTTGAGTTGTGCAAGTTCCACTTGCAACTTACCGCTGTTAGTTATTGCTCGCTTTGCAAAAATATTAAGTATCAATCTTGATCGATCTATAACGGGTATCTGTAGGATTTTTTCCAAATTTCGTTCTTGAGAAGCTGACAAACCCCTACTGAATATGATCAGATCAGCCTCAATATTTTGGAGATCATTCTTTATCGACTCTATCTTGCCTTTACCAATTAAAGTATTTCGATTAAAAACTTTTGAATTGACATAAGTAATTCCACCAATTAACGCTCCTGTTGAAAGGGTCAATGAAATAAATTCTTCATTATCATTTTCTGTAGACCCTTTAGGTGAATTGACTACAACTAAGTAGGTTTTTATTTTTGATAAAGAATTGTTCAAATCACGCCCTAAAGATTAATTTTTTCTGAGATAAGATTATATAACTTCTTATCTAGATCATTATCAAAAGTATTTAATTTATGGCAATCATCTAATGATCTAAGCCATGTTAATTGTCTCTTTGCTAATCTTCTAGTGGCTAAGGTTGATTTTTCCTTAGCCTCTATTAAAGTTTGTTTGTCTTCTAGATATGCACATATCTCTTTGTATCCTATTGATTTCATGGAATTATGAGAAGAAGTTAATTCCGACTGATTTAAGAGCCTTTTAACCTCATCAACCAAACCTAGCTCCAGCATTTGTGTAAACCTAGACTCTATCCTCTTATATAGACTCTGACGATCATCAGGAAATAAATTGATATTAAAAAATTTGTAGTCTGAATTTTGACGGTTATCTTGAAAAAAAGAGCTTAAAGGCTTGCCCGATAATTCATAGACTTCCAAAGCTCTCTGAATCCTTTGCTTATCATTAGCTTCAATTTTCTCGCCAGAAACAGGATCAATTTTTGAGAGTCTGTTATGCAACTCAGGCCAGCCGATTTCATCGGCCTCATCTTCGAGTTTTTCCCTTATTGCTTGATCAGAGGATGGGAGATGACTTAGTCCTTTAGTAAGAGCATTAAAATACATCATTGTTCCACCGACTAGCATGGGGATTCTCTCTTTACTATGAATAAGTTTGATTGCCTCATTAGCGTCTTCATAGAAGTCACCCAATGAATAATTAACACTTGGGTCACATATATCTATTAGATGATGAGGATAATTATAAAGGGTTTTCTGATCTGGTTTAGCAGAGCCAATATTAAGTCCTCTATAAACCATTACTGAATCGACACTAATAATTTCTAGAGGTAATCTGTCACTAAGGGCAATTGCTAAGTCGGTTTTACCAGAGGCCGTAGGACCTCTTAATGTAATTACTGATTGTATCATCTTATCAATATTTACTTGAAATGAGGAATCACCCTTTCACCGATCATAACTAATGCCTCCATGGGGTCATCATGAAGCCTCAAAGATAATTGTGTCTGACCGGCTGCTTCAAATGACTTATAGCGATCGATCTCACTTTCAATATCATCTTCACCTCCTGTAGAGGTAAAGACAACGCATAACTCATCGGCCAGTTTTTCAGGTATATCTTTAATGATGCCAGAGCGATCGAAATAAGCGTCAACAAATGAATCAAAATTATCTCTAATTAATTTGCAATCTTCATCACTAAAATAATGCTTAAGAAGTTCAAGCTCTAATTTTCTTGCCCTCCATGCTAGCTCTCGTCTCGATTCTCGAAATGCTTCTTCTTTGTCTTTTTTAATATGCCAAGCCCAAAAACTATTTATTTCTACTTTTTTGTTATCGTCAGTTCTTTTATCTATGCCTAAATTAATATTCTCAATAGCTGGAGAGATAATTTCAGGTGGTGTGGCTCCAATATATACTCCATCAGCTATTCTTCCTTCCATTCGCATCATCATATGCTTATAAGCAGTCCCATAGACCTTTGGTCTGTTTGAGTTAGCCCATGAGTAATCACAAGGTAGATTCACTGAAAATATTTCACCATCATATTGATCTCCTAGATTATTTTTTGATGCCATAATAATTATTTCCAGCGCCTCTCTTACAGCTAACACTATCTTCTTGGGTGTATTAAGTCCCATAGCAGTAATATTGCCCTCACCTGCTCCAACAGCTACCTGAGCTCTCCCTTGACTCATTTCATTAAGACTAATCAATGAATTTGCTATTTTTAGTGGGTGCATTTCAAAAGGGCTCACAGCTAAAGGCCCAAATTTAATTTTATTTGTTGTTTGAGCTAGCGGTACTAAGCTCAAAAAAGGATCCCAGTGAGCAAAATAATTAGATGTCCAAATAGCATTGATTCCATATTCCTCGGCTTTGATGCCAAGTTCATTGATTTGTTGTGGATCCAAATCAGGTTCAAGGATAATATCAATGTCCATTTATTTTGATAACTCTCTTTTTGTATTTGATGCATAGGATTTTATGCCTCTAACAATTGCTTTAGCAATCTTATCTTGATTTTTTGTATTAATTAAGAAAAGCTCGTCATCTTTATTAGAAAGATAGCTTGTCTCTATCAATACTGAGGCAATTTGTGTTGACTTGAGGACTACAAAAGAAGCTTCTCTTGAAGTAAGTTTTCTCAATCTAACATCCTTCCTCATTTCTTTAAGTATATAATTACCTACATCGATACTCTGATCATAGGCATCCACTTGTGAGGGCTTTAATCTTGATAATGATCGATTAGAAAAACCCTTACTTAATTTAACTTTTACTCTTGATTTTGGGCGATACATAACTTTGTAATTACTTCCCTTAGGTATTTTTTTAGAATCAGGAAGTGCATACAAGGTTGCACCTCTTATATTTGGATCACTGAATGCATCTGCATGTATAGAAACCATTAAATGTGCATTCCCTTCTTTAGCACGACTAATTCTTTCGTTTAAAGATTCACGCTGAGAACAGTTTTTCCGTTTACCGGGACATGGAAATGAATCGTCAGATCTAGTTAAAAATGCAGTCATTCCCTTCTCCGAATCTATAAGTTGCTTCAAACGTTTAGCTATTTTCAAAACCAAATCTTTTTCTATGACTTTGCTTCCTATTGCTCCTGGATCCTTTCCGCCATGACCTGGGTCAATAGCTATAACCAAGTTAGCCTTATTTACAGAAGCAGCGGTCAATTTTCTGCTTCCATCATAACTCCTCTTTAGATCAATAATTATTCTAAAATTTGGGTTTGATCCTTTGGATATTTCTTCAACCTTATAAAGGACTATATCTGTTGTCTCAATAACTAATCTTGAACGATTCCTATTATTTTTAGCTATGCGTATTTTTTTTATAAGGCCCTTCTCTTTATCCTGTTTAAGTTTAGAACTTATATCTGCCTGATATAAATCAACCACCACTCTGTTTGGTCTATTTAGTGTAAAAACTTTATATTTAATTGCTTGAGAAACATCGATAACAAGCCTTGTTTCTAAAGATTCGGTGCTGACTCTAATATTCTTCAATAATGCTTCAGCGCTTACCGAGTTTGATATTAGTAATACAAATGCGATTATGAATATTGTTCTATATTTACTGATAATACTAATCCTCAATAGGTTTTCGATGAATCTACTCTAACCAAAAAGTAACCTTATTACCTAATTTATTACTTTGGCTTAATAACTCGATACTACGTTCATTTATATCCTTTGTGGTGCTAAAAATAATTTCTATATCTGGAGGCAAAATAAGATTATGGCCTCTTTCCGGCCATTCAATTATCATTAGTGTTGGCTTTGAATTATTTGGTTCCTCATGAAGTTCTAGTTCAAAAATCTCTTCTGGGCGATCAATTCGATATAAGTCTATGTGCAATATACAGAATTCTAATATTTCTATTCTCTCTATTATGCTGAAGGTTGGGCTAGTAATTAAGCCTTTAAAACCCATACCTTTAATTAACCCTTTAGAAAAAGTTGTTTTTCCAGAACCTAGTTCACCTTTGAGATATATAATCAAATTTTGACTTATATTATTAACTAAATTAGATCCAAGCTTATTGGCAACTTTAAGCATTTGTTTTTCAGAACTAATAATCATGGGTTAATAATATGTTTTAACTCTTTAAACAAATCCGTTGCAATAATCCCTCTTTCTCCAGATTTGGCGGCTTGGTCCCCTGCTAATGCGTGTATATAGGCTGCAAGCGCTGTAAGAATTTTTGGGTTTACTTGTTTAAACTGACTGATTAAAGCTGCAATGATACCTGTAAGCAGGTCCCCCATACCCGCTGTCGACATTCCAGGATTTCCTGCAGTAATGACAAACGGAATTTCTTCTCCTGCGCCTATGAGTGTATTGTTTCCTTTAAGTAACATTACACCCCCATATTTTTCAATTAACTGCTGCAGACTACCTAATCTATTTTCTTGAATCTCTAGGTTTGAACACCTTAATAGTCTGGCTGCTTCTCCAGGATGTGGTGTTAATATCCAATTTTCCCTTTTCGCAGGAGAATCAGCTAAAAGATTCAAACCATCAGCATCTATAATGAGTTGCTTTTCACTTTCAATTGCTTTATTAAATAGATCTTTAGCCCAAGGGTCTATACCCAATCCAGGACCAACTGCAATAACATCAGCTTTATTAATAAGTTCTGATATTTTATCGCTGTTGTCATCTGCTGAGTGTGCCATTATTTCAGGTGTAGTTTTAGAAATAATAGCTACATTCTCGGGTCGAGTAATAACACTGACTAATCCGGCACCTGATCTAAGTGCTGACTCTGATGTAATTCTTGCTGCGCCTCCCATCCCATGATTACCAGCCATAATTAAAACATGCCCAAAGTCTCCCTTATGTGAAGATCTGTTTCTGGGTTTTAAATATTGTTCAAGCAGTGATTGATTAACTATTTCTAATTCTATTTTTGCGTTCTTAAAACACTTATCAGGAATGGACAAATTTGAAAACTCTATGCAACCAGAAATTAGCGGTCCTTGGTTTAAATAAAGACCCATCTTCCTACCCACAAAGGTTGAAGTTACATCTGCCTTTATCGATGATCCCATTACTTCTCCTTTATCAGCATTTAATCCTGAAGGGATATCTAATGAAAGAACTGGAGACTTAGATTTATTTATTTTATTAATTGCTTTTAAGAATTCTCCCTCGACATTCCGGTTAATTCCTATTCCAAAAATACCATCAATGATCAGATCACAGTCAATATCTATCCGATTGTTCCAGTCAAATACTTCCCCATTTAATGATTGATATTCATTAAAGGCTTTTAATGCATCATCTCTCAGAGTTGCGGTGTCACAGAGTGTAATAACTTTGGTTTTAATCTCATTCTCTATTGCTAAGCAACCTAATAAGTAGGCATCTCCTGAGTTATTGCCGCTGCCACAAAATATCATTATGGAATTAGCATTAGAAAAGTATCTTTCTAGTTGCTGAAAACTAAAAGCAGCAGCTCTTTTCATTAGAATGAAACCAGGAATATCCTCTTGATGAATAGCTCTTTGATCAACCTCAGAAACGGTCTCTGAAGAAAAAATATAATGTTCTGGATTAGTCATAATAAATATTATACTGATCTTAAAACTAAAAGACTTTATGGAATAAATGGAAGATCTCAAGGAATTAAAAGATCAAATCAAGACCTGGTCATCCGAACTAGGTTTTGAAGGTATGGGGGTCAGTAATATCAACATCGAAGAAGATGCCAATTATTTAAAGAAATGGCTAGAAAAGAAATACCATGGATCTATGACCTATATGAAAAAACATGGAGAAAAGCGATCACGTCCAGATGTTTTATTGCCAGGAACAACGAGAGTGATATCGCTCAAGATCCCTTACTATTCAAGAGATAAAGAACAAGTTGAGATTGATTTAAACGATAGTGAAAAATCTTACATAGCAAATTACGCTTTGGGGCGTGATTACCACAAGACAATCAAACAGAAGTTGAAAATTTTGGTCTCTAAAATTAGGAAATATTCTAAATTAAAAGGTCAAAACTTTTTTGTAGATTCGGCGCCCGTATTAGAAAGAGCGTTTGCAAGAGATGGAGGCTTGGGATGGATTGGTAAGAATACTAACTTGATTAATAAAAATGAAGGCTCTTGGTTCTTTCTTGCTGAAATCTTTACCGATATAGAAATTCCTGTTGATGAACCTGCAATCAACCATTGTGGTTCATGTAATGACTGCATAAAGGTCTGCCCTACTGAGGCTATAGTTGCTCCATACCAATTAGACGCAAGACGCTGCATATCATATCTAACAATAGAGAATAAGGATGTCATCCCTATAGAAATGAGGAAATCTATAGGTAATAGAATATTTGGTTGTGATGACTGTCAAATATATTGCCCATGGAACAAGTTTGCTAAAAAATTAGTTACTGATGATTTTTTACCAAGAGAGCAATTTGTAAATAAATCTTTAGAAAGTCTATTTAAATGGACAAAAGATGATTGGGAGAAAAAGACACAAGGTAGCGCCATAAGAAGAGCTGGTTATTCTGGTTGGCTGAGGAATCTTGCTGTAGCTCTTGGGAACTCTAAAAAAAAGGAATCCGTGAGAGTGGCGCTTGCCTCAAGATTAGATGAAACAAATGAGATGGTTAAAGAGCATATTATCTGGGCGATAGAAGAACAAAAAAACCCTTAAGTTATGACACTAGCAGTGTTATTAAAAAAGTGCTTCCCATATTTCACCGAGACTAATTCAGTAAAAAGCATTTGAAAATGATCATCATTATGGATTGGATCTATGCTCTCTGCATTTACAACTAACAAAGGTGCGCTCTCATAGTAATAAAAGAAGTTAGCGTATGCATCAGCCAATTTTTCTAGATAAGCTTTATCTATTAGTTTATCGATTGATGGTGATCTCATATTAATTCTCGTCATCAGAACATCAACTGGAGCTTGTAAATATATCACCAAATCAGGTTCCGGAGGCTTCACACTAAGAGAGCCCTTAACTTTATTGAAAAGCTCTATTTCTTCTTGGGTAAGATTCATCTCAATGAAGATTTGATCTTTATCAAAAAGGAAATCACTTACATTGGTGCTTGAGAAGAGTTCTTCTTGATTTATGTTCTCTAGCAGCTTTGATCTTTGGAATAAAAAAGATAACTCCGTAGGTAATGCATTTGATCTTGGGTCTTTATAGAAGTTTTCTAAAAAAGGGTTTCTCTCTGGCTCTTCCAGGATCAGCTTCCCATTCACATGTTCTGAAATACGTTTAGCTAGGCTGGTCTTGCCAGAACCCACAGGACCTTCAACGGCAACAAACCTTGATTCAAGCTGTATTGGGGTAGATTCGATCATTTCTTATATATTAGTTTAAAACTGTAATTTTAATCATTACTCCTTTTCAAATAAGGGCTTATTGTCCTGTGGTATTTCTATGCCAAAATGACGGTATGCTTTTTCTGATGCAATCCTACCTCTTGAAGTTCTTAGCAGAAATCCGCTCTGGATTAGGAACGGCTCAATAACATCTTCAACAGTTCCTTTCTCTTCTCCTATAGCAGAAGCAATAGCGTCTATCCCAACTGGTCCACCACCGTATTTTTCGATAACAGCTAATAAGAATTTTCTATCCAAGAAATCAAACCCATTATTATCAACTTCCATAAGATCCATGGCTTTTTTTACCACTTTCTTATCAATTTTACCTTCCGCTTTTACCTCAGAATAATCTCTAGCCCTTCTCAATAAACGGTTAGCAATTCTAGGCGTCCCTCTAGCTCTTGCTGCAATCTCATGAGCCCCATCTTGATCAATTGGTACCTCAAGAATACCTGCCGATCGTGTAGCAATTTTGGTTAATTCATCAGTATTATAAAATTCTAAACGTTGCGAGATACCAAAACGATCTCTTAAAGGTGAAGTTAGTAATCCTGCTCTAGTGGTTGCCCCTATCATCGTGAAAGATGTGAGATCCAAGCGAATAGACCTTGCTGAAGGGCCTTCACCAATAACTAGATCAAGCTGGTAATCCTCCAAAGCTGGGTAGAGGATTTCCTCAACCACAGAGCTTAATCTGTGGATCTCATCTACAAAGAGAACATCTCGTTCCTCTAGGTTCGTTAAGATAGCTGCAAGATCTCCTGGTTTTTCTATAGCCGGACCAGAAGTATGTTTTAGGTTTACTCCCAACTCGTTAGCAATTACATGGGCTAGTGTGGTTTTACCTAATCCGGGAGGCCCAAAGATCAAAACATGATCCAGTGATTCTTTTCTTTTCTTGGCAGCTTCAATGAAAATATCCATTTGCTGCTTTACCGATTCTTGGCCAACATACTCAGAAAGATACTGCGGTCGAAGCATCTTATCAATGCTCTCTTCTCCCTCAATAGGGTCGCTAGAGATTAGATCATTATCTTCAATTATTTCGCTCATTATTTGTTTAGTGATTTAAGTGCTTGTCTGAGTAACTCTTCTACTTCAAGCTCTGTTGTGTCGATCTTATCTAATATTTTTCTAGCCTCACTGCTTTTGTACCCCAAATTAACTAGAGCATTTCTCGCCTCAAGAATCATATTATTATCGGAAGCTGTGGGTCCAGTTAATTCAGAACTATCGGTAACATCTTGAATCTTATCTTTCATCTCAACAATTAATCTTTCAGCTGTTTTTTTTCCAATCCCAGGGAGATGAACAAGGGTATCGACATCTTCATTAATTACCGATTGAACAAAGCCGTCAACATTTATGCCAGAGAGGATAGTTAGAGCCATTTTTGCGCCTACTCCACTAATCTTGATTAAAGCCCTAAAGAGTTTTCTTTCCTCTTCGGTAGCAAAACCGTATAGCGTGTGCTGATCATCTCTTATGAGCAAATGAGTTAGTATGAACGTCGACTCCCCATTGTTTGGAAGTTGGAAAGAAGTAGAGAGGGGTACATGAACCTCATAGCCCACTCCGTTTACTTCTAAGAGAACTAAAGAGGGTTTCTTATCTTTAATTAATCCGATCAAAGAGCCAATCATTTTTGCAGTTCCTTAAAAATACTTTTCATTGGGTGACTATGAGCATGACATATTGCAATTGCAAGTGCATCTGATTCATCTAAGTTAAGATCCTTGTTTTTAATTCCTAGTATCAGCTTAACCATCTCCCTAACTTGTTCTTTCTCTGCAGATCCAGTTCCAACCACTGCTAATTTTACTTCTCTTGCTGAATATTCAAATACATCAAGGCCTTTTTTGAAAGTACCAGAAATTGCTGCAGCTCTTGCTTGGCCCAGCTTTAATGCGCTATCAGCATTGCGATGCATAAAAACATTTTCTATGGCAATCATATCGGGGTCGTGGATATCCATTAAATTCTCTATGCCACTAAAAATAATAGGCAATCGCTTTATAAAATCTTTTTCCTTAGTCTTGATAACACCGAAATCTATCAACTTTAACTTTTTACCTGAAGATTGGATCACGCCATAGCCGGTTATTCTGGAACCAGGATCAATACCAAATATCTTCATTGAATCTTTGAGTCCATTAATTTAAGGCACCGATAACATCCGATGATATTTCAGCATTGCAATGAACCGATTGCACATCATCTAAATCCTCCAATGCATCCATTAATTTAAGAACAGATTCAGCATTGTTTTTATCAATCGAAATCTCCGTTAACGCTTTCATTGTAATTTCACTAATCTCAAATTTTGCATTTTTATTGTCTAGAGAGTCTTTGACATCAATGAATGATGTTGGTGCAGTCAAAACATCTATAGAGTTATCGTCATTAAGCTCTATATCTTCAGCACCAGATTCTATAGCTATTTCCATCACATTCTCAGGGTCCTCAACATCACTCATACTGATCAAACCAATTTGCTGGAATAAATAGGCAACTGAACCCTCAGTCCCTAAATTTCCTCCGTATTTCGTAAGGGCATGCCTAACTTCAGCTACAGTTCTGTTTCGATTATCGGTCAAGCATTCGATGAGAATAGCCACGCCACCAGGTCCATAGCCTTCATATAATACTTCCTCAAGATTACTCCCTTCATCTCCTCCAGAACCTTTTGCTATAGCTCTTTCTATATTGTCTTTCGGCATGCTTTGTGATTTAGCTTTCTCTACTGCAGCTCTCAATTTGGGATTAGAATCTTGATCTGCGCCACCAACTCTAGCCGCAACAGTGATCTCTCTAATAAGTTTGGTAAATAACTTCCCTCTTTTTTTATCCTGGCGACCTTTGCGGTGCTGGATGTTTGCCCATTTACTGTGTCCTGCCATTCGATTTTTATTTTAGTTGGTAAGAATATGAAGTAATTATATGATAATGAGGATAATCTTGAAGCAATAAGAGAAGTATTTTAAAAAATGAAAAAAATAATTGTCGCCCTTTCCCTAATTCTCTCCAACCCAATTCACAGTGATGAGCTATTTGATGATCTTTTATTAAATTTAGGTGCCCCACTTTCTGAGATAGGATTTGATCAAAAAACAACACAAAGTCAAG
>Ga0208764_10000806_pt1 | contig 20192 bp, 22 predicted proteins | sample ETNtaG_18_FD_185762 | JGI IMG/M metagenome (GOLD analysis project Ga0208764, IMG submission 185762) | Marine microbial and viral communities from oxygen minimum zone, Eastern Pacific Ocean - ETNP201302SV91 (SPAdes) (version 2) | ecosystem: Environmental > Aquatic > Marine > Oceanic ... | reverse complement strand
AAACAAGTTATCAATTTTATTTTCTTATAAATCTTTAAAATCTTTTAAAAACAAGTTGGACCCAAGAAAATATAATGGTGCAATTTTAATCGGATTACAAAGTCCAGTTGTAAAAAGCCATGGAGCAACAGATTGTATAGGATTCGCTCATTCAATAAAAGTTTGCAACAAAATTGTAAAAGGTAATTTGATTGAAAAGATAAAATCTAACTTAATTACAGTTGACGCGTAGATGAAGCGGTAATAATTTAAAGTTAATGGTAAAAAAAAACTTTAAAAGAGAAAATTTATCACATCAAATAAATAAAAAAGTTGGTTTTTCAAAAAATTTTTCTTCTAAAATTGTTGATAATTTTTTTAATATATTGACCACTGAATTAGGAAAATCTTGCGATATAAAAATATCGTCATTCGGCACTTTTTCAGTCAAGAACAAAAAAGAAAGAATTGGAAGAAATCCAAAAACTAAAATTGAAGCAAAAATATCATCTAGAAAAGTTGTGAAATTTAAACCATCTAAAAAATTTAAAGATATTCTGAACAAATGATTAAAAATATATCTTCTGATGAAAAAACTTATAAAACAATTGGTGAGGCTGCTAAAGAGTTAGGTTTAATAGATAAAAAAACTGGATCTTTACAAACACACACTATTAGATATTGGGAAACTCAATTCAAACAACTTAGACCTTTAATCAAAGCTGGCGGAAGAAGATATTATTCTAATAAGGATTTAAAGGTAATTGCACATATTAAGTTTCTACTTAAAGAAAAAGGTTTAACAATTAATGGTGTTAAAAAATTATTAAATAGTAACAAGTCCCATTCTATTGACGATATTACAGATTTTAGTGTATATAAGTCAGATCCTAAATCTAAAAAGAATATAAATGATAGGATAAAAAATATTTATAAAATTATAAAAGAGTTAAAAAAATTTAAAGATGGCTAAAAAAACTTCAATTAAAGTAAGACTTGTTCCAGAAAGTAAAACTGATAGTGCGTTTTATTATTATGTAAAAAAACCCTCAGCAGGTGAAAAGGCTAAGATTAAGTTAAAAGTTAAAAAATACAATCCGGTGACAAGAAAACACGAAATGTTTGTAGAAAAAAAATTACCACCTCACAGCAAATAGTTATTTTTTTTTAAAATTTCTTCTCTGAAAATCAACATAACTCCAAATTATTGACTTCCAAATTCTTTTTGTAATCTTTGGATCTATTTTATTTTGAACAGATTTTTTTTTTAATACTAACAAAATCTCATTAATTCTTTTATGATCAACTATTTCACTTTTATATCTTTTAAGTGCAAGCATTTTTTTAACAACTAATGTTCTTCTTTTAATCAGCTTAAAGATTTGCCAATCTATTTTATCTATCTTTTTTCTTTCTTTTTTCAAACTACTATTCATGTAAGCGACAATTTAATAATTTTATATTTAACAAATAGATATGTATATTAATTTTATGAGTGAAGATAACAAAAATATTTATATATCATCATGGCTATTGTTAATAACTTTCTTAGTCGCCTTAATAATTGTAGTTGGTGGACTAACTAGATTAACTGATTCAGGACTATCAATTACTAAATGGCAATTATTTTCAGGATTTTTACCTCCTTTAAATAGTTCTGATTGGGAAAATTATTTTAATTTATATAAAGAAATTCCTGAATTTAAAATTCAAAATTTTTCAATGGATATGGATGAATTTAAAATAATTTTTTGGTGGGAGTGGGGACATAGACTTTTAGGTAGGTTAATAGGAATTTGTTTTTTGCTGCCACTTATTTATTTAACAATAAAATTTGGTTTTAAAATTTTAAAAAGTCTTTATTTCATATTTTTTCTTATATGTTTCCAGGGTTTTATTGGATGGTATATGGTTTCAAGTGGATTAGTTGATAGCGTTGATGTTAGCCATTATAGATTAGCTTTACACTTACTAATTGCCTTTTTTATTTTTTCACTAACTTTATGGAATTATTTGAAATTAAAAAGTATTGATTTATCACATCAAAAATTAGAATTTTACATTCCTTTGCTTTTTTTAATATTAATTTTTTTTCAAATAACAATTGGAGCATTTGTCTCTGGAATGGATGCGGGTACCATATATAATTCTTGGCCACTAATGGGATCGTCTTATTTTCCAGATGATAATGAATTTATAAATATATTCTCCTTAACTGCCTTTAGTGATCCATCTTTAGTTCAATTTTTTCACAGGAATTTAGCATATATAATTTTTATCTATTACTTAATTTTAGTCTATAAAATTTATAAAAATAATTTAATAAGATATTTTTTCTCAATAAAAATTATTGGAATAATTTTGTTTACACAGATTATCTTAGGAATTTTTACTCTATTATATGGTGCACAAATTTACTTAGCATCTATGCATCAAATTACGTCAATTTTTTTAGTAAGTATTGGGCTATATTTTTTATACTTGAGCTCAAATTCTAACTAACAGCCTTTAGCTTGGTTGTTCCAGAAGCTTTTAATGCTTGATCAAGATCAGATATAATGTCATCCGGATGTTCAATTCCTATTGATAGTCTTACATATCCAGGTGTTACACCAGCAGCTAGCAATTCTTTTTCTGTTAATTGACTGTGAGTAGTTGTAGCAGGGTGAATTGCTAAACTTCTAGCATCTCCAATATTAGCTACATGATAAAACATTTTTAAAGATTCAATAAATTTTTTACCCGCTTCAACACCACCTTTAACCTCAACTCCAACTAGTGCTCCGTTGCCACCTTTAAAATATTTTTTAGCTCTATCCCCAACTTCTCCTTTATGTAAAGTTGGATATATGACTCTATCAACATTTTTATGTTTTATTAAAAAATCGACAACTTTTGTAGCATTTGAACAGTGTTGTTTCATTCTAACAACAACAGTTTCTAAACCTTGTATAATACCAAATGCATTATCTGGAGCTAAAGCTGAGCCCAAGTCTCTTAACAAAACTACTCTTGCACGTACAGCATAAGCAACATTTGCACCAGTAAGTTCGGGAACAACTTTGCCCCAAACAGCTCCACCATAGCTTGGATCTGGTTCATTAAATAAAGGTTGTCTTTTTGGATCATTTGTCCAATCAAAATTACCTCCATCTACTAAACATCCTCCGATAACAGTGCCGTGGCCTCCAATAAATTTTGTTAATGAATGAATAACTACAGCAGCCCCATGTTCAATAGGTTTACATATTATTGGAGCGGCCGTGTTGTCCATTATTAAAGGAACATTATATTTTCTTCCTATATCTGATACTTCTTTAATAGGAAAAACACGTAGATATGGATTTGGCAATGTTTCAGCATAAATACATCTAGTTTTATCATCAATTTGTTTTTCAAAATTTTTTGGATCTGATGGGTCAGCATATCTAACTTCAATTCCTAATTTTTTAAGTGTGTGAGTAAATAAATTTACTGTTCCACCATATAAATCTGTTGAGCTAATAAAATTATCTCCAGCTTGACAAACATTTGTAATTGCAAATGTTGATGCAGCTTGTCCAGATCCTACTGTTACACAGGCTAAGCCACCTTCTAATGCAGCTACTCTTTTTTCCAACACATCATTTGTTGGGTTCATTATTCTTGTATAAATATTTCCAAATTCTTTTAGAGCAAAAAGATTTGCTGCGGTGTTTGTATCTTTAAATTGATATGATGTAGTTCTATAAATTGGTACTGCAACTGCTGTAGTAGCTGGATCACTTCTATATTCTCCTCCATGTAGCGCAATTGTTTCTGGATTTTTTATGTCTTTTCCCATTTAACCTTCCTTTGCATATTTATCCCTTATTTTCTTCTTAAAATACTGCAAAGTAAAGCTTTTTATAGAGTTAAAAGTTTGACTTTATATATAAATCTCAGTAATTATGCGCAAATTACAATGACAAGTTTTATTAAAAAAAATGAATTAAAAAATAACTGGATTCTAATCAACGCAGAAAATGCTGTTGTTGGAAGATTGGCGGCATATATCTCTAAAGCTCTGAGAGGCAAGGATAAAAATCAATACACGCCAGGTATGGATCACGGGAATTTTGTTATTGTAACAAACATTGAAAAAATTAAATTTACAGGAAAAAAATTTAAAAATAAAAAATATTACAGACACACTGGGTATCCTGGTGGTATAAAAGAAACTTCACCGTCATTTTTATTCAAGAACAAACCTCAAGAAATATTAAAACTTGCTGTTAAGAGAATGCTTCCTGGCGGGCCTTTAGCAAAAAAACAACTATCTAAATTAAAAATTTATAAGGGTGAAACTCATCCCCACGAATCACAAAATCCAAAAATTATAGACTTCATGAAAGAAAATAGAAAAAATTATATATCATTAAATTAATATGGAAGCTCAAATAAACACAAAAAACATTAACAAAGAAATAAATTTAGATTTTAAAGAATCTAAATATGCAACAGGAAGAAGAAAAACATCTATTGCTAAAGTCTGGCTAAAAAAAGGTTCAGGGAATATTTTTGTTAATGGTAAAAAAATGATTGATTATTTTAAAAAACAAAATTTACAAACTGCAATATTTCGCCCCCTAACGATAGTCAAAAGAGAAAGTGAATTTGATGTAAGATGTCATGTTAGAGGCGGTGGATTGACTGGCCAAGCTGGAGCAATCGTCCATGGTCTTTCTAGAGCAATTATTCAATTTGAACCAGATCTTAAGCCAACCCTAAAAAAAGAAAAGTTAACCACGAGAGATTCTAGAGCTGTTGAGCGTAAGAAATATGGTCGCAAGAAAGCAAGAAGAAGTTACCAATTTTCTAAAAGATAATCTCAATTAAAATATCTCTTAACATTAAAAGCTGGTATAATTATAAAAATGAAGGATTCAATAAATATAGCAATTGCAGGAGCGACTGGATATATAGGTCTCCAGTTAATTCATATTCTTGAAAAACATCCCAAAGCAAAAATTTTATATTTATGCGCTAATACATCTGTAGGTAAATCAATCAATTCATTTGATAAAAAATTACGTAATAAAAAATTACCAAGAATTTCTAAAGTTGAAAGTATTGTTTGGAATAATATTGATGTTATTTTTACAGCTTTGCCAAATGGTGAGGCTCAAAAAATATCACGAAAATTACCTTCAAAAGTTAAATTAATAGATTTATCTGCTGACTTTAGATTGGACGATCATAAAGTTTATAAAAAATGGTATGGAATTGAACATAATAATAAAAAACTAAATAATAAATCTTTATATGCGATATCCGAATTTCAAAAAAGTAATTTAAACAAATATAAAGTTATTTCTTGCCCTGGTTGCTATCCAACATCAGTGCAAATTCCATTAATCCCCCTAATAAAAAGCAATATAATCAATACCAAGAGAATTATAATTGATTCAAAGTCAGGATATTCAGGTGCCGGCAAAAATATTAAGAAAAAATTTAAGTTTGAAAATCTATTTAATTCGGTATCTGCTTATGGTGTTGGTCATCACAGACATATGGCGGAAATTGATCAAGAACTATCAAAAGCATCAAAAAAAAAAATTAATGTTTTTTTTACACCTCATTTAATTCCAATGTTTAGAGGTATTATGTCTACTATGTATCTAGAAATTAATAACAAATACAACGCAAGAAAAATTTATAAAATATTAAACAATTTTCATAAAAAAAATTCTTTTGTTAAAATAGCAAATTTCAATCAGCCTATTTCAACAGGGGAAGTTATAAATACTAATTTTTGCAAAATATCAGTATGTGAAGATAGGATTAGAAATAAAATTATAATAATCTCTGTAATTGATAATTTGATTAAAGGAGGATCTGGTCAAGCTGTTCAAAATATGAATTTGGCATTTAACTTAAAGGAAACTACAGGTTTGTTATGAAAAAAACATTTATATTTTTGATTCTTTTTTTTACTTTTGCATGTAAATCAAACAATCAAGTTTATTGGTGCGGTGATCATCCTTGCATTAATAAAAAAGAGAAAGAATCATATTTTAAGAAAAGCATGATAGTGGAAGTACGTGAATTTAATAAAAACGACTTAAAGGAAAATTCAGAGATTGATAAAATAATAAATAAAGCAAAAAAGGATGAAAAAAAAAGAATTAAATCAGATAAAATTGCTTCAAAAACACTTAAAAAAGAAGAGGCGAGACGTATTAAAGAACAAAAAAAATTAACTAAACAGCTAGAAAAAGAAGAGGCGAGACGTATTAAAGAAGAGATAAAATTAGAAAATCAAATCAAGAAGAATGAGGCAAAACGTATAAAAAAGAATAAAAAATTACTTAAAGATACAAAAATTGAGAACAATGATAATCTTAAAAAAGTTCAAAAAAACAGTGATGAAAAATTACTTAAAAATACTATTTCTTTAAATGGTGAATTTAGTAAATTTAATGATTTGCTTGATAGTATATATAAAAAAAATTCAATTAAGGAATTTCCTGATATAAATAAAATTCCAAATTAATTATGAAATATAAAAAGATAAATATAGGAATTGTTGGATTGGGTCAGATTGGTAGTAGACTTTATAGGGAGATCATATTCAAAAAAAGAGATATTGAGTTAAAAACTTCCACTAGAGTAAACATATTAGCAATATCTGCAAAAAATTCTAATAAAAAAAGAGATTTTAATTTTAAAAGGAAAATTTTTTATAAAAATCCACTTCATATTTCTAAAGATCCAAATATTGATATAGTTTTCGAATTAATAGGATATTCCGATGGCATATCAAAAAAAATTATTGAAACCGCATTAAAAAATAAAAAACATGTAATTACTGCCAATAAAGCACTCATAGCAAAACACGGTGACTACCTTTCACTCTTAGCGGAAAAGAACAAAGTTAATCTAGAATTTGAGGCTGCTGTAGGCGGAGGAATACCTATATTGAGAACTATTAAAGATGGTCTCTCAACAAATAAAATAAATAAAGTTGTTGGAATATTAAACGGTACTTGTAATTATATTCTTTCTCAAATGGAAACTCAAAATAATTCTTTTTCAAATGTATTAAAAAGAGCACAAAGACTGGGTTACGCAGAACCACGCGATCCTATACTTGACCTAAATGGATATGACACATTAGCTAAAGTGAGAATTTTATCTGCTTTATCATTTAATAAAAAAGTTTCAAAAAATATTTGTCTAATGAACGGTATAGAAAATATTGAACTTGAAGATATTGAAATGGCTAAAAAACTCAATTTTAGAATAAAATTATTAGGCATTACAGAAATTATTGATGGAATGCTTTTTGAAAGAGTTCATCCATGTTTAGTTAAGAAAGATACCTACATAGCAAATATAAATGGTGTCATGAATGCTGTAATACTTAATGGTGATCCTGTGGGAGAAAGCGTTCTTCAAGGTGAAGGAGCGGGACCTGGACCAACTTCATCAGCACTTATGTCTGACTTGCTATCTATATTACGTGGTAATATAAAATATCCTTTTGGTACACCATTTAATAAAAGAAAAAAAATTAAGCCTTATGATTCGAAATTTTACTTAAATTCCTTATATTTAAGAATTGAAGTTAAGGACATACCAGGAGTTTTATCTTCTATTACTAAAGTATTTGCAAAAAACAAGATATCAATTAAAAATTTAATACAAAAACCTGACAAAAAAAATAAAAAAGCATCAATAATAATAATTACGCATGAAAATTATGAAAAAAATTATAAAAATTTACTCTTAAATCTTTCAAAAAATAAATTTTTGATTAAAAAACCTACCTTTATTAGAATAGAGAAAGTCTAATGAATATAAATAAAAGTATTATCAATTCTTTTGTTAAAAGTACGGAACAAGCAGCATATGGTGCTTTTTTGTTCAAAGGTAAGAATGATAAAATTGCTGCTGATCAATCTGCAGTAGATTTTATGAGAAGGCAGCTCAACTTAATACCAATGAAGGGAAAAATTGTTATTGGAGAAGGTGAGCTAGATGAAGCTCCAATGTTATACATTAACGAAGAGGTAGGAACTAAAATAGGAGATGAATTTGATATAGCTGTTGATCCTCTAGAAGGAACAAATTTTACAGCAAAAAATCAACCAAATGCATTATCTGTTTTGGCTGTAGCCAGAAAAGGTAAAATTCTTCAAGCCCCAGATACTTACATGGAAAAAATAGCTATTGGAGCAAATTTACCAAAAAATTTAGTTGATCTTGATTTTAGCGTTGAGAAAAATATTAAATTATTATCAGATTCTAAAAGTACGGCTCCCGAAAATTTAACTGCATGTCTTTTAAAAAGACCGCGTCATAATGATATAATAAAATCTTTAAATAAAATGAATGTTAAAATTAAGTATATTTCTGATGGTGACGTAACAGGTGTTTTATCTGTAGCAGATACAAAATCTAAAGTGGATATTTATTTAGGTATAGGAGGGGCTCCTGAGGGAGTTTTAGCAGCCGCCGCATTAAAATGTTTAGGATGTCAAATGCAAAGTAGATTGGTCATTAATGATGAAAATGAAAAATCACGAGCTTTGAATCTCGGGATAACTAATTTAAAAAGAAAATATTATATAAATGATATGATTGCAGATGATGTTATATTTAGTGCTACTGGTGTTACTGATGGTGACTTGGTAAAAGGTATAAAAGATGAGGAAAAGTTTTTTTCTTCAGAAACATTAGTAATGCACTACTCTAGTAAAACGAACGAGATTATTAAAAATAAAATAAAAAAATGAATTTCTCTTCAGTTTCAGGAAAAAACTGGATATTTAAAAAATTTGATTCTGCCGATGTTTCAAAATTTACTGAAATTTACGATCTAAGCGAAATTGTAGCAAAACTTCTCTCGATTAGAAAAAAAAATATTGATGATGTTAATTTATATTTAAATCCAAAAATTAAAAATCTTTTACCAAATCCTTTTATACTTAAAGATATGTCAAATGCAATTGATAGAACTTTTATGAGTATAAAGAAAAACGAAACAATTGGGATATTTGGTGATTATGATGTTGATGGAGCATCTTCAACTGCTTTACTTGCTAAATATTTCTTGTCAATCAATCAAAAGATTGAAACTTATATACCAGATAGAATTTATGAGGGTTATGGACCTAGTAAAAAAGGTTTCAAAAAACTTTTTCTTAATAATTCCAAGATCATTTTTACAGTAGATTGTGGAACTTTATCTTTTGATGCTATTGAATATGCAAAAGAGAATAAAGTTGATGTCATAGTATTAGACCACCATCAATCTGATGTTAGCATCCCTAAAGCATATGCGGTTGTGAATCCTAATCGATATGATGACACTTCAGGACTGAATTATTTATGTGCCGCGGGTGTTACTTTTATTTTTTTGATTGCACTTAATAAAAAACTCAGAGATGAAAAGTGGTTTAAAAATAATAAAATTGATGAGCCAAATATATTAAATTTTCTGGATCTTGTCTCATTAGCTACCGTTTGTGATGTTGTTCCGTTGATTGGATTGAACAGAGCTATAGTTAAACAAGGATTAAAAATTATTAAAAAAAGATCTAATTTAGGCTTAAAGACTCTTTATGATATATGTAATATTAGTTCTCAGCCAACTACCTTTGATATAGGTTTTAGACTTGGTCCAAGAATAAATGCTGGCGGAAGAGTAGGGAAATCATCACATGGAGCTGAACTGCTCATTTCAAATGATCCAGAAAAAGTTTATCAAATAGCTTTGGACTTAGATAAATCTAATAAAGAAAGACAATCCATAGAAACAATTTTACAAGAAAAAGTTAATAATGAAGTTAAAAAATTTCACAATCATCCAGTTATTGTATTGGCTGGAAATAATTGGCATGAAGGTGTAATAGGAATTATCGCCTCAAGAATCAAAGATAAGTATAATAAACCAACTATTATAATCTCGTTAAATAATCGTATTGGAAAAGGATCCGCTAGATCAGTTATTGGATTTGATATTGGTGTAGAAATTATAAAATTTGTTCAATTAAAAATTTTGGATAAAGGAGGAGGACATAAAATGGCAGGGGGCTTTACAATTAAAGAGGATAATATATCAAAATTTAGAGATCTGATTAATAATAATTACCAAAAAATAAAAATAAATAATATAGAATCTGATAATCTTTACTTAGATTCGATAATTTCTCCTACAGCTTTAAATGAAGATTTTTATAATGAAATTAATTTTCTGGGACCATTTGGATCTGGAAACACAGAACCTAAATTTGTAATCGAAGATATTAAAGTTATTTCATCCAGTGTAATTGCTAACCATCACATTAAATCCATATTACTTGCTAGAAATGGTTTTGTATTCAAGGGATTTGCATGGAATGCAATAAATACTCCTCTTGAATTATATCTTTCCAAAAATAATAGAAAGAAAATAAATATAGCTGGAAAAATGAGAGTCAATGACTGGAAAGGAAAAAGAGAGGTGGAGTTTAATATTGAAGATGTCTCAATTAATTAAATCAGAAAGTATATTCATCTATTTACAGTTTAAGATTTTCGAAGGAGTTATTTAAAAATAATTCATAGTTCTTCCACGAATTAATAGATGTTTTATATAATTTTTTTCTAGCTTGTGTATCACTTGCTGTCTTGATAGATCTTTTATTTTTATGGAAATTTAAACATGAATTTTCCCATTTTAAATCACAAAATTTAATTAGATTTTTTATTATTTCATCAGGATTTGAAATTAAACTTTCATATTTAATATTAAAAATCTCATTAGGTAAAACTGAATTCCAATGCTTCATTAGATCAGCATAATAATTATAATATTCGATCAATTCATTTAAATTATAACCGAAATCAATCTTACTTTCTGGAAAGTGATTTTTATAGATTGAAAAAATATTGTCTTTCGGGTTTCTATAGCAATGTATGATTTTTGAATTTGGTAAAATGAGTTTTATAAAACCAACCCAGAAAAAGTTTATTGGCAATTTATCTGTAAAAGTATTTTTTCCATTAGATATATGTTTCATTTTCGAGATATATTCATTACCAATATTGCTAAGATCGTTGTTATTGAAATTTACCGCACCTTTTAGAAACAAATTAATATCATGAGATCCAAAATTGCTTTTTAAAAGCTCAGGTATAAAATTTACTTCTCCAGCTCCAAAAACTTTTGAATGGCTAGATACGATTTGTTCAACTAAAGTTGTGCATGATCTTGGCATGCCTAAAATAAATATGGCTGATTTCTTGTCGTTATTTTTTTGATTTTTAAATTTATTAAATAAGTCTGTGTTAAAAGTTTTTTTAATATTAATAAAATCGTTCCTAGTTTTATCGATAGAAAAGTTTAGTCTCTTTCTGTAAATGTCATTTGCGAGTTCATAAAATTTGAAAGATTCCTTATAATTTTTCATATCTTCGTGCGCTTTACCAAGCGCAAATGCATAGTCCATTTTTTTATCACTTTCATTTATACTCGTATCCATAAATTTTTTATTGAGTAAATTAAAATGATCTTCTGCTCCAGAGTATTTTATTATACGGCTTAATGTTCTATGCGCTATTGATAGATTTGAATTTAGTTCTATTGATTTTGTTAAATTTCCTTTAGCTTCATCAAACTTTCCCACTTCTATATAAATATTTGCTAAATTTAGATATGCGTAAGAAAAGTTGGGATTAATATTGATTGCTTTTTTATGGCAGTTTATAGCTTCGTCAGTATTGTTAATATAGTTTTTTAAATTACCTAGATTGGTATATGGTTCAGCAATTTTATCATTTAAATCAATTGCTTTGTTATAAAATTTTTCTGCTTTTTTAATACTGTCATGTGTTTTTTTATTAAAATAAATAAGACCTAAATTATTATATATCATGGCAAACTTAGGATCAATCTTCATGCCTTCTTCAAAAGCTTTTATTGAAGAATCGGTTTTTTTTTGACTCATAAAAATAAGTCCTAATAAATTATATAAAAAAGCTATATTGGGATTTTTATTAATTAACTCTTTGGTATGACTTTCAGCAAGTGAAAGATCTCCAGATTTATATACATTAACAACTTCTTGAATTTGTTCTTTTAATTTATTCATTGAAACAGTTATGAATATATAATAAATACTGAATTAATTTAATAGGTCCCATCGTCTAACGGTTAGGACAGATGGTTTTCAATCATCTAATCGGGGTTCGATTCCCCGTGGGACCGCCACAAAAATACTGTATTTTGATGTATTATTATGTTTACGTTCTAAAATCTGACAATAGGACTAATAAAATTACTTATGTGGGCTATACAAATAACCTCAAAAAGAGATTGGATTTGCATAATGCAGGGATGGGAGCCAAATTTACAAGAGGAAGACTGTGGGAAATTATATATACAGAAAAATATTTAACAAAAAATGAAGCTAAATCTAGAGAATATTATATAAAAAAAAACAGAAAACTAAGAAATTTAATTAAAGAAAGATTTAATGAATAAAGAAATAGCTATATTATTACCATATAAAGAAAAATACACTTTAAATGAATCTGCTGCAGCATCAATTTGGGTCAAAGATTATTTAAATAGAAGTTCTTTAAGTAAAAAAACAGTTGTTTTTGGAAATCTTTCTAAAAAAAAGACTCCTTCAACAAGTAACTTTGTTAATTTAAATATTGAAAAAATTAGATTTAAAAAAAATTATTTTTATACAAAAAAGTTTTATGATAAGTGCAATCAGAACAATTTCAAAATTATAGAGATTCACAATAGACCTGAATCTCTTATTTATTTAATTAACAAGAAGATTAAAAGTAAGTTAATTTTCGTATATCATAACAATCCACAAGACCTACGTTTCTCTAAATCGATAAAAGAAAGATTATTTATAGTCAATAATTGTGACCAGATATTTTTTGTAAGTAAATGGGTAATGCGAAAATTTTTTGAAGGAATGCCTTTTAGTTATAAAAATAATTGTGAAGTTTTGTATCCATCTGTTAATGAATTAAAAGATTTTCCAAGAAAGAATAAGACAATCATTTTTACAGGTAAGCTCAATTCTTCTAAAGGTTATGATCTTTATGGTAAAGCAGTGATTAAAATACTAAATAAATTTACTGACTGGAATGCTGTAGCAATCGGAAATGAAAAAAGAGAAAAATATAATTTCAAACATAAAAATTTAAAAATTTTTGATTGGATGCCACATAAAAAAATTATTGATTTCTATAAAAAAAGTTCAATTTCTGTTGTATGCTCAAAATGGCAAGAACCGTTTGGCAGGACGGCGATGGAATCGGCTGCTTGTGGTTGCGCCACAATAACAAGTAATAAAGGTGGACTTGGCGAAACTTTCAATAATAGTTTAATAATTAATGAATTAAATGTTGAAAATCTCTATAAGATAATATCAAAAATTATAAAAAATAATAAAAAACTTAAACAAATACAAAAAGACAATTTTAAAAATGTTGTTCATAAAATTACTAATTTAGTAAATAAACTTGATTGTGTAAAAAAATTTTACCTAAGTGATAAAATTAATTATATTAAAAATCACAATTTAAAAATTTTACATATTTCTAATTTCGATGAGAAAAACGATCATCGCCTATTCAACATATCAATAGCAAATAAATTATCTAAAGGTTTCGTTAAAAATAATCATGATATCGTAAATTTTAGTTATCGTGATTTTAATAACAAATCTTTAATTAAAAATGACACCACACTAAATAAAAAAATAATTAATATTGCAGATAATTACAGACCTGATTTAATTCTACTTGGCCATAATAACATCTTGGAAAGACAAACAATCAATCAAATTAAAAATAAATTTAATACAAGATTTGGTCTGTGGTATGAAGATCATTTAGTTTCCGGAGGACCAAATTATAAAAGCAATCTTGAACTAATTGAAAAAAATTATGATTTGATTGATAAATATTTTGTCACAACTCATCCTGATTCAATAAAAACAAAAATTCCTAAAAACAAAATTAATTATATACCTATACCCGCAGATAGAAATATTGAAAACTTAGAAATATATAATTCTAATAATAGGTTCAAAGATTTATTCTTTGCCTTGAGTCATGGAGTAAATTACGGAAAATTAAAAACAAGAAATATTGATGAAAGAGAAAATTTTTTAAATGAATTAATTAAAAAAAATAAAAATTTTACTTTTAATATTCTTGGTTATGCAAATGAGCAGCCTAAATGGAATTATGCATACTTTGATGAGTTAAAAAAATGCAAAATGGCATTAAATTTAAGCAGAGGATCACCAAGAAAATATGCATCTAGCAACAGAATTGCTTCTTTAGTTGGCAATGGAATTATGACCTTTATAGATAAAAAAACTAAATATATGGATTTTTTTGATGAAAGCGAGATGGGATTTTACTCAAATCCTGAAGATCTTCTCAAGCAAATGGAAAAAGTTTATGGTGATATAAGAAAAATTAACAAAATATCAAAAAATGGAAAAGAAAGATATTTTTCCATTTTTAGCAATCTTATAGTTTCGGATTATATTATATCAAAAGTTTTCAATTTTAAGAATAAATTTAAATATATTTGGGATTAATTTATATCAATGTACATTTGTATCGCTGGAAAAAATAAATGTGCAATCGATGTATTAAAATACATAAAATCAAAGAAAAAATATAAAGGAAAAATATTAGTATTACCAAATCAATCAGATACGGGAAGGGATAATTGGCAAAAATCCTTTAAAAAATTTGCAAAAGAAAATAAAATCAAAATTATTAAACTTGCTGATTTATATAAAATTCAAAACTTATTTTTTTTTTCTATTGAATATGAAAAAATAATTGACCCTAAAAAATTTAAATCTAATAAACTATTTAATATTCATTTTAGTTTATTGCCTAAGTATCGCGGTTGTCATACAAATTTTTATCAAATATTAAATGGAGAAAAATATTCGGGTGTTACATTGCATAAAATTAATTCTGGTATAGATTCGGGTGATGTTATTAAACAATTAAAATTCAAAATAAACCTTAATGATAGTGCCTTTGAAAATTATAAAAGATTAATGAAATATTCAGTAATTATATTCAAAAATAATTTAAATAGAATCTTGCTTAAAAGATATAAATCAAAAAAGCAAAGATTGCGCAATGGCAGCTATTTTAGTAGAAATAGTGTTAACTATAATATAATCAAAAAAATTAATTATTTAGACAATTCATTAAAAACGCATAATAAAATTAGATCTTTAATATTTCCTCCTTTTCAATTGCCCATTGTTAATGGTATGAGAGTTAAAAAATCTATATACAAGAATAATAAAATTTATTTATATGATTAATGTTGCTTTAATTGGTTATGGTTATTGGGGTTCAAAACTTGCAAGAAATTTTCAGAACTCTGAATATTTCAATTTAATTGCTATTGTTGATAAAGATAAAAAAAAATTAAAAGTAGCAAAAAAAAATTTTCAGCACACTGAATGTTTAAAAAGCGCTAACATTGTTTTTAATTATCAAAATATAGATTTGATAATCATCTCTACACCAACTTCAACTCATTACAAATTGGCATCTAATGCCCTAAATAAATCAAAAAATGTTCTCGTAGAGAAACCTTTGTCATTATCTGTAAAACAGGTTAAGAATTTGGAGAAGCTATCTAGATTTAAAAAAAAAAAAATTTTCGTCGATTATCCTTTCTTATTTGCTGGTTCCATTAATTATATAAAAAATATCATCTCGAAAAATAAATTTGGACCAGTAATGTCGATTGAAAGTTTCAGAGAACAGGCCCCAATAAGAAAAGATGCAAATGTTTTATGGGATCTAGGTACACATGATATTTCTATCTTAAATTATTGGCTTAAAAAACCACCTAATCAAATTAGATCTATTAAAACAAACAATTTAAAGCTACCTAATTATGACTCCATATATATAAGTCTCAATTATAGTAAAAAAATAAATGTACTTATTAAAAATTCATGGATATCGCCAACCAAAATCAGACTCATTAAAATAAAATTTAAAAATGCAATAGTTTATTGTGATGAAAATGAATCTTTGTACAAAATCAAAATTTATAAAAAAAATAATAAAAAAGATTGGACTCGTTATAAACTTGAGATTCCAAATTTAGATCATAGTGAACCTTTATCTAAATTAGCTGAATACATTCATTATTCTTTAAAAAATAATACCAACAAACTTTTTGAAAATAATTTCAACTTAAGGGTAACAACATTGTTAGAAAGGATAGAAAAATCTTCATGAAAAAGATAAAATTTACAGATGTTAACCCTTTGTCTAAAAAAGAAGAGCTTTTAGTTAGAAAAGAAATTCTAAATACTGTTAAAAAAAAAGATTTCATACTTGGTGAAAATGTAGAAAGATTTGAAAGAAAATTTTCTAATATGGCCAATTCTAAATATGCAGTAGGATGTGCAAATGGTACTGATGCTTTAATCTTAGCTTTAAAATCATTAAATCTTAAAAAAAATCATGAAGTGATAGTGCCAGGAATGTCTTACGTATCCACCGGTCTTTGTGTCCTTCTAAATAATCTTAAATTAATATTTGCTGATATTGATAATAATACTGGACTAATATCATTTGAAAGTATTAAGAAAAAAATATCAAAAAATACAAAAGTTATAATTCCTGTTAATTTATATGGACAAAAGATTGATACAAGATTGCTTAGAAAAATAGTTGGTAAAAAAATTTTTATTATTGAAGATAGCGCGCAATCACATTTTGCTTCCAATTGCATAAACTGTAGCAAAAATAATCATTTGTTATGCTACAAAAAGCAGGGAAATCATAAATACGCTGATCTATCTTGTTATAGTTTTTATCCGGCAAAAAATTTAGGAAGTTTTGGTGATGCTGGAATGATCACTACAAACAATATAAATTTGTATAAAAAAATTTCCATTTTAAGAAATTTAGGAAGTGTAAAAAAAAATGTTCACTTGTATAAAGGAATAAATAGCAGATTAGATACCTTACAAGCATCTATACTATTAAAAAAAGTTAACTTAACACCCAAACATAATAACAATCGTAGAAAAATTTCTAATTATTATAATGAAAAACTAGAGTTTATCGGTGATATTAAATTTACAGAAACTGACCCTGGTTCATCGAGACATCTTTATGTTATTAGAACAAAATATCGTGACAAATTAGAAAAGTTTCTTAAAAAGAAAAAAATTAATTGCCAAGTACATTATCCTTATAGCCTTAATAAAACTGCTGCATTGAAAGATGCTAATAAAAAAGTTAATTTACCCATATCAGAACGATGGGCAAAGCAATGTATAAGCCTACCACTACATCCAAAAATGGATGCAAAGGAAATTAATTACGTTATTAAAATGATTAAGGAATTTTTCAAAAAAAATGGAAAATATAATAATTATTAAAACGGATAGAGTGGGGGATTTACTACATTTATCCGGCTGCATTAAAGCTATTCACGAAAATTTTAAAGAATCTAAAATTACTCTTGTTTGTTCTAAATATAACTTTCAAGTGGCTAAAAACTATTCTTTTGTTCATGATTTTATTGTTATTAATCAAGAGAGTTCACTACGAATTCTAATTAAATACTTTAAAAAACTTATATTGAATAAATATACACATTTATTTTTGATGGATGGAAAAAATAAATCCTTAATTTTATCATGTTTTATAAAATCTAACATGAAAAGTGTTTTGTGTTATTGGAAAGTAAAAAAAATTTTTAATTTTACGTTTAACATATATAGACCGAGTAAATTTATCCTAAAACTATTTTTTAAAAACTATTTAGTCTCTGATGAAAATTATTCTAATACTGATATTAAATATCAGAATTTATATTTTAAATTATTAGAAAATATAAAAATAAAAATTAATTCGAGAAAAAACTACTATGAACATAATCATGAATATGAATCTGTTTATAGAACTTTTTATGATAGATATGTTAATGAAAAATTTTGTATTTTTCATTTTGATGAAAGATGGGATAAATATGAAGATATCGACTTTAAAAATTCATTAAAAATAATATCAAAATTATCATTAAAATATAAGGTAATAATAACTACTGGAATTAAATCGTTTAAATTTTTAAATGAATTAGAAAATTTATATGCTTCTTTTGATTATAACAAAATTGACAAAAGATTATTAAAAATAAATCAGAAAGAGATCAACAAAGTTATAATACTAAAAAATATGCCTTTAGATTTATTGTCATTCTTTATAACTAATTCCGTAAAAAACATTAGCAGCCATGCGGGACCTATACTTAATATATCTGCGGCTTTTGATGTAAATGTAGTAGATTTAATAAAACAATCTAAATTTAATGAATTGGGTAGATGGATACCTTTTGAATCAAAATATAAACGTTATAGTTTTGAAAATCTGAGCAATAATTTAGATAATTTTTAAAATTATTTTATAAAAAAATAATTATTTCGATCTTTGAAGTTGTAAAGTTTTTTTGTTCTTTCTAAATTTAAACCAGATAAATAGTATGATTTGTAACCCAAGCTATTAATAAAATTTATTGTCTCTTCAACTTTTTGTTGGGAATGTTTTTCTTCAATTTCTACTAATACTACAGGTTTATGCTTTTTTATTATTTCAAGAGCACCGTTTATTACGTTTTGCTCATGTCCCTCCACATCAATTTTAATAAATCCTATTTTATTATTTAACAAAACCTCATCTAATTTTGCTGTCTTAATCTTTCTCGTTATATATTTTTCATTATTAAGTAAATTTTTTTTATGTATTGTTGCAGCTCCCAATTTATACATTTCTTCATAATTATTCTTATTTAAAGTTCTATATCTTTCTGGAATTTTTAGATCTGTTACTGAGCTTACATCAGATAAAGCTGTTTCATACAAAGTGATATTTTTCACTAATTTTTTAAGATTTTTATTTAGATAAGAAAACAGTAGGGGGTTAGGTTCAAATGCATGGACATGCTTACATTTTTTTGCCAATTGATAAGTGTATACACCTCTATATACACCAACATCTACACTTTCTAAATTTTTATCTACTACTTTATCTAAAATTAATAATTCCTCTTCGTATACTTTTGCAATTGCTCTTTCCAATCTTCTCTTAAGAGAAAATTTTTCTGGAACAAATATTTTTTTTAGAAAAAATTCTAATTCTTTGTTAAATTTAATTCTCATAGTTTGATTTTATTTAATGCATTATTTTTAAATAAGTTTGCTTCTTGAATATATCTTCTTACCATTTGTGTAGTCTTATGACCTGTCATAGCCATTATGCTTCTTTCCTCTGCTCCTAATTCCGCAGCAGAAGTTGCAAAGCCTGACCTCAAACTATGTCCAGAATATTTATTTGAATCTAAGCCCGCGATAGCTGTGTATTTTTTTATTGCTAAAGCCACACTCTTGTCAGACATATCAAAAATTTTTCCAGATTTGATTTGTGATTTTTCAATCCAATCTTTTAATGCAATTACTGGACAATATTCTGAATTTGAAAAGTAGGGTATGCCTTTAGTCATACCTTCTCCAGATTGATCTGTTTTAGATCTTTTTATAAATATTTTTACCCCTTCTGTAACAAAATCTATATCCTCATATAAAATTGCCACAAGTTCTGATCTTCGAAAACCACCTGCAAAACCAATTAAAATTAATGCTCTATTTTTAGCCTTTCTTTTTTGGTTTTTATCTTTATCGATAACATTTACAATTGATTTTAAATCGTTAATTAATATTGGTTTTTTTGCTTTCTGATAACTACCTTTTACCCTTTTTATTCCCATTAAATTTTCTGTAATCATTGGATGTTTAGTATCAATATAATGACCCGATAGTTTGTGAATGACGCTTATAGAAGCTAATCTACGTTTTAAAGTGCTAAATTTTGATGTTTGAGATAAGTGGGTTAGGTAAAGGCTTATAACTTTTGGTTCTGATGGCATTGCTTTAAAACCATGCTTAATACAAAAGCCTGCAAAGTCTTTATAATCGGCTTTATAAGCCCGAAGCGTGTTTGAAGCCTTAGAACTCTTTAAATTCTTTAAAGTCTCTAATTCTAAGCTTTTAACATCTGTTACTAATTCACTCATATTTTTCCGATAACCATTAATTATCGGAAATTATAATATATTGTAAATTGAATGTCAAATTATAAGTTAATGATTGATGATTAAATTAAGTATG
>Ga0208764_10000803_pt1 | contig 20214 bp, 18 predicted proteins | sample ETNtaG_18_FD_185762 | JGI IMG/M metagenome (GOLD analysis project Ga0208764, IMG submission 185762) | Marine microbial and viral communities from oxygen minimum zone, Eastern Pacific Ocean - ETNP201302SV91 (SPAdes) (version 2) | ecosystem: Environmental > Aquatic > Marine > Oceanic ... | reverse complement strand
GACCTGAACGACTTGCAATTGCATCAATTAAATCATTTTTATTCATTTTAACCCTCTTTAGTTTGTTGAATAACCTAAATTTATGCCTAATCACATATCAAGGTCAAAAAGAAATGAAAAAAAAATATTAGTGCGCAGTCAAATTAGATCGACTGTCAGCAATATTTTTCTGTTCAGCTAACCAAGCTTCTTCATCCCAATCAATAGCAGCAGGTTTTTTTACTAAAGCAAGTTCAAGGGCCTCGTCAATCGTTGAAACTAATTTTATATCAAGTTGCTCTTTTATATTTTCAGGAACCTCAGATAATTCTCTATCATTTTCTGAAGGTACAAGAACAGTTTTTATTCCTGACCGTAGAGCGGCTAAAAGTTTTTCTTTCAAACCACCTATTGGAAGAACTCTTCCACGCAATGATAACTCTCCTGTCATTGCAACATCATTTTTTATAGGGATTTCTGCCATTACAGAGATAATTGCAACTATCATAGCCACACCAGCAGATGGGCCATCTTTAGGGGTAGCACCTTCAGGAACATGGACATGAATGTCTTTACGCTGAAATATTGGAGGTTCAATTCCGTAATTTACTGCTCGAGATCTAACAAATGAAGATGCGGCATCTATGGACTCTTTCATAACATCGCCAAGTTTTCCAGTTGTTCTAATCTTTCCTTGACCAGGAACCATTACAGCTTCAACATTAAGTATGTCACCTCCAACTTCTGTCCAAGCTAATCCAGTAACCACACCTATTAAATCATCATTTTCTTTTTTTCCATACCTGAACTTTTTTACGCCCAAATAGTCAGAAAGATTGTCAGAACTTACATTTAGCGAATCACTTTTATTTTGAGAAATTTCTTTTACGGTCTTTCTTCCTAGTGAATTTAATTCTCTTTCAAGATTTCTAACCCCAGCTTCTCTTGTATAATTTCTTATTATTGATCTAATAACATCTTCTGAAACATTAAATTCTTTTTCAGTTAGAGCATTATTTTCTTTAACCTTTGACATCAAATGTCTTTTAGCAATTTCCAACTTTTCTTCTTCAGTATAACCAGCAATTCTTATTATCTCCATTCTATCAAGTAAGGGTCCAGGAATATTCATAGTGTTTGCCGTAGTTACAAACATAACTTGAGATAAATCATAATCTACCTCTAAATAATGGTCATTAAATGAATTGTTTTGCTCTGGATCAAGAACCTCTAATAATGCAGAAGCTGGGTCTCCTCGAAAATCTTGACCAAGCTTATCTATTTCATCCAATAAAAATACTGGATTAGTAGTTTTAACCTTCTTTAATGCTTGTATTATTCTGCCAGGCATTGAACCAATGTATGTGCGTCTGTGTCCGCGTATTTCAGCTTCATCTCTGACTCCGCCAAGAGACATTCTTATAAATTCTCTTCCTGTTGCACTTGCTATAGATTTACCAAGAGAAGTTTTTCCAACACCAGGAGGACCAACCAAACATAGAATTGGGCCTTTAACTTTAGAAGACCTATTTTGGACCGCAAGATATTCAGTTATTCTATCTTTTACTTTCTCCAAACCATAATGATCTTGATCAAGAATTTCTTGAGATTTATTTATATCTTTCCTTACTCTTTTCTTTTTTCCCCACGGAATATCTAATAACCAATCTAAATAATTCCTAACAACAGTAGCTTCGGCAGACATAGGGCTCATTTGTTTTAATTTCTTAAGTTCATTTTCAGCTTTTTCTCGAGCTTCTTTAGACAGTTTTGTTTTACTTATTTTTTCAATTAATTCAGCAATATCTTCAGTTGCACCTCCATCACCCTCTTCTAATTCCGTTTGAATCGCTTTCATTTGTTCATTTAGATAATACTCCTTCTGAGTTTTTTCCATTTGGTTTTTTACTCTTCTTCTTATTTTCTTTTCGACTTGAAGAACTGAAAGCTCTCCTTCAATATAAGAAAGGATCATATTTAATCTTTTTTCTAAGTTATTTTCTTCAAGAATTTTTTGTTTATCTTCAATATTAATTGAAATTTGACTTGCGATTGTATCTGCAAGTTTATTTTCTTCATCAATATCTTTAACAGAAGTAAGAACTTCAGAAGAGACCTTATTATGAATTTTTGAATAGCTTTCATATTTAGACACTAAAGATCTAGATAGTGCTTTAATAGTATCGTTTTTCTTTGATATATCCGACATAACAAATATATCTGCTTTAACAAATGATTCTTTTAAGTCTATTTTTTCAACTTTACATCTATCCTTGCCTTCAACTAGAACCTTAACGGTACCGTCAGGAAGTTTGAGTAATTGTAATATTTTACCTCTAGTTCCAATAGAGTACATATCTCCATCTTTTGGATCATCAACTTCAGAATTCTTTTGCGTTAGAAACAATAACTCCTGATCCTTACCCATTACCTCCTCAAGAGCATTTATCGATTTATCGCGACCTACAAAAAGAGGGACAACCATATTTGGAAAGACCACTATATTCCTTAAAGGAAGTACGGGTATATTTTTAATCAAAGTCTTTTCTGTCATATCTAATCCTTTTAACTCATTTTCTTGTGATTCTTTTTAAAAGAAAAACAAAGTTATTTAATATATTGGTATAAAGTGGATTAGTATCAAGTATTAACTTAAAAAAAATTAAAGAGCAGATTTCCCTTTTTCTTCTTTATCTTCACCATAAATGTATAAAGGTTTAGCTTTTCCATCAACAACTTCACCGGAAATAGCAACTTCAGTTATACCTTCTATACTAGGAATTTCAAACATAGTATCAAGTAAAATTGATTCTATTACAGACCTTAAACCTCTCGCACCAGTAGAGTATGTCATAGTTTTTTTTGCTATAGAACTTAACGCATCGTCTGAAAATTTTAATTCTACACTCTCCATATCAAAAAGTTTTTTATACTGTTTAATTAATGCATTTTTTGGTTCAGTTAATATTCTTACAAGAGATTCTTCATCTAAATCTTCTAAAGAAGCCCAAACTGGCAACCTTCCTACAAATTCAGGTATTAGGCCAAATTTTAATAAGTCCTCAGGTTGAAGATCCTTAAGAATCTCTCCAGTTTTCCTTGAGTCTTTATCCTTAACTTCGGCTCCAAATCCCAATGACCTTTCAGTACCTCTATCACCTATAATTTTTTCAAGCCCGTCAAATGCGCCACCACATATAAATAAAATATTTGTTGTATCAACTTGCAGGAATTCTTGTTGAGGATGTTTTCTTCCACCTTGCGGTGGAACAGAAGCTATTGTACCTTCCATAATTTTAAGCAAAGCCTGTTGTACGCCTTCCCCAGAAACATCTCTCGTTATTGATGGGTTATCAGATTTTCTAGTAATCTTATCTACTTCATCAATGTAGACTATTCCTCTTTGGGCTCTTTCTACATTATAATCTGCTGCCTGAAGAAGTTTTAAGATAATATTTTCAACATCCTCACCAACATAGCCTGCTTCGGTTAAAGTTGTTGCATCAGCCATAGTGAAAGGGACATCTAATATTCTTGCTAAAGTTTGAGCAAGTAATGTTTTTCCACATCCAGTAGGACCTAAAAGAATGATATTTGATTTAGCAAGCTCAACATCACCTTTTTTGCTGTTGTCATCTAATCTTTTATAATGATTATGAACAGCTACAGATAAAACTCTTTTTGCAGTCTGTTGACCAATCACATAATCTTGTAATACATCAAATATCTCTTGAGGAGTAGGTACATTTTCTGAAGACTTTTTATCATTAATCTTGTTTTCTTCCTTAATTATATCCATACATAACTCAACACATTCATCACATATAAAAACTGTAGGCCCCGCTATAAGTTTCTTAACTTCATGCTGGCTTTTTCCACAAAAACTGCAATAAAGTGTGTTCTTTGAATCTCCGCTATCGCTTATTTTACTCATAATAATACCTAAAAATTATTCTTTTTCTGATTTTCTTTTTTCAACGACTTTATCAATCAAACCAAATTTTTCTGCCTCACTTGAAGTCATAAATGTATCTCTATCAAGCGCTTCTTCTATTACACCAAGCTCTTGACCGGTATGATTAACATAAATTTCATTTAACCTACTTCTTAAAGATAGAATTTCCTGTGCATGTCTCTCTATATCAGAAGCCTGCCCCTGAAAACCACCTGAGGGCTGGTGTACCATAATCCTTGAATTCGGAAGAGCAAACCTTTTATTTTTAGAGCCCGCAGCTAATAATAAGCTACCCATTGAAGCTGCTTGACCTATACAAAGAGTTGATACCTCAGGTTTTATGTACTGCATAGTATCATATATAGCTAATCCTGAAGAAACCACTCCACCTGGTGAATTAATATACAGAGATATTTCTTTCTTTGGATTTTCTGCCTCCAAATATAATAACTGAGCAGTTACAACACTTGCCATATAATCCTCTATAGGGCCAGTAACAAAAACTATTCTTTCTCGTAAAAGCCTCGAATAGATATCAAAAGCCCTCTCACCCCTAGTAGATTGCTCCACAACCATGGGTATAAGGTTATTATGCGGTATGTTTTTATTGCTCATAGGAATATATATGGGTTAATTCTATTAATATGCCAAGAATTTATTATATTATATCTTTAAAAGATTATAAAAAATTAAATAAAATCAATAATTTAGTTTATTTAATTAATTGCTCTTTTTTTTCTTTGTTGTGTTCTTTTTTGGTTCTTTTTTAGTTTTTTTAGATTTTTCTTCATTACTTTCAGCACCAAAAAGGTCATTTCTAGTTACCTTCTTATCCTTGAGTTCTGCTTTTTTAAGAACAAAATCAACTACTTTCTCTTCATATATTGGGGCTGTTAAGTTTCTTAATGAATCTGGGTTCTTTTTATAAAACTCTAAAACCTGTTGTTCTTGACCGGGATATTTCTGAACTTCAGTTTGAAGAGCAAGATTATAATCATTATCCTCTAGCTCTATTTTATTTTGGCGCCCAATTTCCGCAACTATAAGACCTATAGAAATTCTCTTTTGTGAAATTTCATTATAATTCTTTTTTATTTCTTTTTCTTCTATATCCAAATCACTCAATGTCTTTTTTTGATCTTTTAGTTGTTGTTCTAGCTGATTCCACATCTGATCATATTCCTGATTTACTAGGCTTTCAGGTAATTCAAATTTATGCTTTTTTTCTAATTCAAGAAAAAGGCTGTCCTTAAGCTTCATTCTTGAAGCCTGATCAAAATCTTTTTTTATTTGCTCTTCAAGAGCTTTTTTTAAATCCTTTAACTTTTCCTGACCAAATTTTTTTGCAAGTTCGTCATTAATTTCAGAATCTACTGGGTTTAATATCTCTAACACTTCAACATCAAATTCTGCATCTTTATTTTCCAAATCTTTATTGGGATAATTATCTGGGAATTTAACCTTTAAAGTTTTAGTGCTACCTACGGTCTGACCAATCAATTGGTCCTCAAAATTATCTATAAATGTATTTGACCCGATAATAATTTCAGCATTTTCAGCGCTACCACCTTCAAATTTTTTACCTTCAATAGAACCAGAATAATTTAATATTAACTTATCACCTTCTTTAGCTTTTTCGCTTTTCTTTGGTGTTTTGTAATCTTTATTCTGTTTTGCTAAATAATCTAAAGCCTCATCAATATCTTTTTTATTAGGATTTGCTACTGGGTTTTCTAATTTAATTTTACTAAAATCTACTAGTTTAACTTCTGGCAAGGCTTCGAAAGCCATAGAATATTTAATATTAATTTTTTCACCTACTATTTTATCCATTTCATCAATTAACTTGATATCGGGGTTAATAGCTGGCCTAAGATCTTTTTCATCAAGAAGCTTTTTTGATGAGTCGGAAATTATTTTTTCAATAACTTCGACGGTTGTTTCCTTGCCATATAATTTTTCTACATGACTTAATGGAACCTTACCTGGCCTAAAACCTGCAATCTTTACTTTGGTCGAAATGTCCTTAAGTTTTTCATTTTTTGATTGCTCGAAATCATCATAAGGAACCTCTATTATGAATTCCTTTTTTAAACCTTTTAATTTTTTTTCTTCTATAATCTTCATAAGTATCTCTTTTCTTGGTGCGGGCGGAGGGAGTCGAACCCCCACGCCTTGCGGCACAGGTACCTAAAACCTGCGTGTCTACCAATTCCACCACGCCCGCTAATTCAAACAGTGTAATAACAGCAGATAATAGGAATATCTAGACTTAATTTAATAAATTATAACTTTAGTTCATATATATCTACATCCCAATATTTATCAAATTTAAATCCTGCACTATCTAAAACACCCTTTTTTACAAAACCTAATGCTTTATGCATATTTACAGAGGGGTCATTTGGGGATGTTATTAAGGCATAAATTCTTCTAATCTCCTTATCTTTTAGCTTAGTAATTAAACTGATCATTAATTGCTTACCATAACCCCTGCCAAAGTGATCAGGGTTTATATAAACACTACTTTCTATTGAATTTTTATAGGCCTCTTTTTCTCTAAATACATCTGAACTGGCAAAACCTACTAAATTATCATTAACAAAACCAACTAAACATAAATGTGAATCATTATTATTAAACCTTTTAAACCAGGATTCTTTTTCTAGGATATTTTTTTCTTGAATATCAAATGTGAAAGCAGTTTCTCTTATATAATAATTATATAAATCGTTAATATCATTAACATCTGAATCTTTTGCATTTCTAATTTCTATTGTCATATAGATTTCTTAATATCTTTGGTAAAAATTTCAATAGAATTTTTTCCATATCATCAGCTATAAGTCCTGGGCCAGACAGTAAACCAATTTGATTATGTATCCATACTGCTGCGGAAGCTGCCTCAAAACTTTTCATCCCTTGAGCTAATAAGCCACCGCAAATTCCAGCTAGAATATCTCCGGAACCAGCTGTTGCAAGAAAAATAGAGGATTCTTCTGATACACTAACCTTTCCTCTAGAAGAGGCTACAATACTGTCATTGCCCTTCAATAATACTGTTGAGTTTGTTGCTATAGAAGCTTTTATAGTTTTCTCAATTTTGTTTAAACTTTTATACTTAAATATTCTTTCAAACTCCCCCTCATGAGGAGTAAGAATTATATTATTTTTTCTTCTTCTTTTTTTTAAACAGTCAATAAGATCATTGGGGCTATCTTTAAATGAAGATATTGCATCAGCATCTAGAATTAAAGATATATTAGAATTTATAGATTTTATAACTAACTCTTTTGTTAAATTGCTTTGACCTAAACCAGGCCCTATTATAAGTGAGTTTATTTTTCTATTCTTAGCAAACTTTAGAAATTCTTCATTATTTGATATCTCTTTGAGCATAACGGAAGTTAAATGTGATGCATTAACTATCAAAGCCTCTTTATCCGAAGCCAAAGTGACAGCACCTGAACCAACTCTTAAAGCCGAAACACATGCTAATCTAGAGGCTCCAGTAGATGAAACTTTTCCAGATCTAACTAGAGTATGGCCTCTTTTGTATTTGTGATCTTTTGGGATTGGCCATTTATAGTTTTTTTTCCACAAATCAGGTGAATTAATAAAAATATTACTATACTTGCTTGCCCTTTTAATTTCTGTATTCCTTTCTCCTATACTTAGAACATGAATCTTTCCTGAATTTTCTTTACCAGGTAACAAGTAATGCCCTACTTTAGGTGCCACAAAAGTCAAAGTATAATCTGCCTTTAAGGAAACAGGTAGTAAGCTACCGCTATTAGCATCAACCCCGCTAGCAATATCTAAGGAGGTAATACATTTCGAATGATTATTAATTTTATTAAAAATACTAATTAATTTTTTATTTAAATTTCTATTTAAACCAACTCCAAAAATTGCATCAATAACTAAAGAATAATTTTTTATATTATTATGATTGAATTTTTTTATTTCCTTATTAAGGTTTTTAAATTTCTGTAAAACAACTTTGTTTAATTGGTTTACCTTACCTATAGGAAAGCTAATATCGACATCGTATCCTTGATTTTCTAGATATCTCGCCGCAACCATTCCATCACCCCCGTTATTACCTGGTCCGCATAAAACTAATATCTTTCCATTAAAATTTTTTAAATCAGGAATAATTATTTCATGAATTACCTCAAATGATTTTTTTCCTGCATTTTCCATTAATTCAGAAAACGATAAACCTCTGTTCATACAAATATCATCTAATTTATAAGATGTTTCTGATGTAAATAATTTAGTTTCCATTAATTTACTTTAGTGCTCTGACTTTCTCCTAATTCAATAACTTCTAACTTATTATTTTTGATAGCTATTTGAGTTATTGAGCAATTATTTGGATAAAAATTAACTACTTTATTTGAGCCTAAAATACTGCCAACAATACAATTTATAACTACAAAATGAGTAAAAATTATTGTTTCAACCTTAGTAGATAAAACTTTATTAATTATATTTTTTTTCCATTTCGAATAATCAATATCAGATAATTTAGATTCTTTATCATTTTCTAATTCTTTCCAAGTCAAAGGTAAAACTTTTTTTAACCAATCAACTCTCGAATTTAAATCTTTAACAGGTGAAGGAAGTTCGCTAAAATTCTGATCAATTTTTATAACGTCATTACATTTATTTAATGCAATTTCACAGGTTTCAATACATCTCAATAATGGGCTAGATATAACTTTTATATTTTTTAATTTTTTATTAGCTATAAAGGGTCTTAAATTTTTAGCCTGCTCTTTACCTTTATCACTTAACTTTGGATCAAGTGATGTCCATCCATCTATAGCCTCGCCATGCCTAATTAAATAAATATTATTCATTATTGAAATGAAAAAATACTATACCCATCAGAATTCTTTGTTACTGAACAATCTCTTCTTAAACATTCTTCATCCATCATTGTAGATAGAGTCTTATCATCCGTTGAAATAGATATAAATCTTTTATTACTTTCTGCTAATCTTCCAATAACTATTCCCATCTGTGGGCCGTCTCTTCCGTTTGCAACAGTATAAGTTTCGATATACCCTTTTCCACTAGGGCTTTCATCAACCTCAGGTCTTTCAAGGTTATCGACGATTTTTTGATATTGTGCTGGGTCTTCTCTTTTCCAATCACCCTCATAAGGGACACAAGAATACAAGCCAATGCCATGTTTTGTTGCATACCAACCATTTGATGTACATAAGCCTTTGGCATTCGTATTTAATCTTAATTTTTGCATCATTGTAGCTATAGAATGAGTAACATAGTTATTTCCAGCCCCTCCAAAATAAGGAAGTCCACCAGTTACAGTTAGAGGTTTTGTATTATTTGGAGATATATCTAAAGCCTCTCTACCTAGCTCGACCATACTTGGAAAGCATGAATATAAATCAAAAAAATCTATCTCATCTATATTCCAATCCGCCATTTTAAAAGCTTTTTCTCCCATCAATCTAATTGCCTTGGAACTATTAAGTTCTGGTCTCTCCGTAACATTCCATACCTCGTTAATATCTGCACAACCATGCAAGTAAACTCTTTTATTTTGAGGAATAGAAAACTCATTAGCCTTTTCTTCACTCATAATAATTAATGATGCGCTTTGATCAACTTCCATTATTGCATTCATATATTTTGTATAAGGAAAACCTATAAACCTATTACTTTCACTAACTGTAGATATTTCTTTGGCTGATCGGAAAGTAGGAAACCAAGCATTCGGATGCTCACTAGCAACTTTTGTAAATGGCTCAAACATTTCACCTAGAAAATTTAAATGTTGTTCAATTGAATGATTTTTTTTATCTCTTATAGCATTCTCAAATAAAGGATAGACACTTACTGGAAAAATTATTCCGTGTTTTCTTTCATTCTCTGTTCCGCCAGCTTTTTCAAAACCCAGATCTATTCTTTCTCCACCAGAATCTTCTCCCCATCCTGTTTTAATTCCTTGCCTAGAGGCTTTTCTCATGGTTGAAAAACATTCTGCACCAGATAATAAGGCTACATTACTTTCTCCATTTGTAATTTTTTCAGCTAAAATATTAATTAAATATTGTGGTGTATTTCCGCCAGTCGGTCCATTGTATGTTTTTGCATCAACTATGCCTAATTTATCAGCAAGAGTTTTTGGGGGGTTTGAATAAATACTAAATGGCGGTCTCTTTCCTCCTTCAGAATCAAAAATAAACCTTACAGCGGTTACTGTATCTATATGGCTTGCTAGATCATTAACAGTAGAATCCTCAATAGCAATAAGTGAAGACTCTTTCATAAGCTCTAGAGGATCCTTAGCCTCTTCAGGGTTTTCTATTTTTTGAGTGACTTGCCCGCAACCAACTAATACTGGAGTGTTATTTTTAATCATATTTTTTCCTTTATTTAAAGATACAATTAGATATTTAAAATTCTGTCTATGAAAATCATAAAACTATTAATTTGTAGAACAAAAACATACACATATCTAAGTTACACATATTACATACTTATTGCTTTACCAACACCATTAATAGTTTGGCATAAATTTTGCTTATGTATAGTATTATTTTGGAGACACAAAAATGAAAAGAATTACTGCAATAATTAAACCTTTCAAACTTGATGAAGTAAGAGACGCACTACAAGAAATAGATATTTCCGGCGTAACAGTAACTGAGGCTAAAGGATTTGGAAGACAAAAAGGTCATACAGAACTTTATAGAGGAGCTGAATACAATGTTGATTTTTTGCCGAAGATTGTTCTGGACATCGTAGTAGATGATGATAAATGCGAAAAAGCTTGTGAAGTTATTGTAAAATCTGCTTACACAGGAAAAATCGGTGACGGAAAAATCTTTATCAGCTCTATTGAAGATGCAATCAGAATTAGAACAAGCGAAACAGGATCTGAAGCAATTTAAAATAATTCACAACAATTAATAACTTTTAATGGAGAACAGAATGAAAAAATATGAATATGTTTGGTTAGATGGTTACAAGCCTGAACCTTTTTTAAGGAGCAAGGTAAAAGTAGCTAGCGATAGAACGCCGCCAGAATGGTCTTTTGATGGATCATCTACTCTTCAAGCAGAAGGATCTAGCTCAGATTGTCTTCTTATTCCTGTTCAGGAATATAAAAACCCTTTATTTGGAGACTCCTTAGTTATGTGCGGAGTTCAAACCGGAGAGAAAGAAGTTCATCCATCAAACACAAGACACGCCGCTTCTGAGGTTGTAACCGATGAATGGTGGTTTGGTTTTGAACAAGAATATTTTTTAACTAATCCTGATGGGTCAATTCTAGGTTGGGAAGAAGGAATTCCTGAAAAACCACAGGGCGAATATTACTGCGGGGTTGGCGCTGGAAATGTAAAAGGTAGGGATGTATCAGAAGCTCACTTAGAAGCATGTCTAGAAGCTGGTATAGAATTGACAGGTACTAATGCTGAAGTTGCCCTAGGACAGTGGGAATATCAATGTCTTGGAAAAGGTATCAAAGCAGGTGATGACTTGTGGATGAGTAGATATCTGCTTCATAAGATTGGCGAAGAATTTGATGTATGTGTAAATCTGCATCCGAAACCTCAAGCAGGTGATTGGAATGGTTCAGGGATGCATACAAATTTTTCAAATCAACAAATGAGAACTAATGGTTCTGAAGAATTATTTAATTCAATGTGTGAAAAACTTGGGGAAGTTCATAATGATGGTATTGCATCTTATGGATCTGATAATGATAAAAGACTTACAGGTTTACATGAAACTCAAAAAATTACTGAATTTTCTTATGGTGTAAGTGATAGAGGAGCAAGTATTCGTATTCCAATTTATACCGTTGAACATGATTGGAATGGATATCTAGAAGATAGAAGACCAGCTTCAAATGCTGACCCATATAAAATTATTACACATTTAGTTGAAACTTTAACTAAGTAATAATTAAGAAATTTAATTTTCATTAAAGCCCATCCAAAGGATGGGCTTTTTCTTTTTCTCGAATCAATACTTATATAAATAAAATTACTTATATTTATAATGACATCTAAGATAAAAGAATATGATGCCTCCTCTATTGAGGTTCTTGAAGGTTTAGAACCTGTTAGGCGAAGACCTGGTATGTATATTGGTGGAACAGACAATACATCAATGCACCATCTTTTCTCCGAAGTAATCGATAATGCTATGGATGAAGCAGTCGCAAATCATGCCTCTTTTATAGAAATTGATGCTTTAGATAATAATACAATTTCAGTTTTCGATAACGGAAGAGGAATTCCTATAGATCCTCATCCCAATTTTCCCGATAAGACCGCGTTAGAAGTAATAATGACAACACTTCATGCTGGAGGAAAGTTTGGCAATAAGGTTTATCAAACATCCGGAGGCTTACATGGTGTTGGAATTAGTGTTGTTAATGCTTTATCCGAATCTTTGGAAGTTGAGGTTTATAGAGACAAAAAAGCATATCACCAGATGTATTCGAGAGGAGATGTAAATTCAAAATTAAAATTAGTTAATAAAAAAACTAACAAAAGAGGAACAAAGATAACATTTAAACCAGATGTTGAAATTTTTGGTAATGATAATCTCTTTGATATCCAAAAATTATACGAATTTAGTAAGTCAAAAGCTTATTTATTTGCTGGAGTAGAGATAAGATGGTCATGTAGTGAGGAATTATCTAAAAAATCAAATGTCCCATCAAAAGATGTTTTCAATTTCTCAAATGGTCTTATCGATTTAATTAATAGTGAAACCGATGAAAAACTTTCTATAATGAAAGATATTTTTTCTGGAAAAAAAGATAAGGATAAGAGCAATATTTCATTTGAATGGGCCATAAATTGGTCGCTATCTAGCAAAACCTTCTTAAATTCTTATTGCAATACCGTTCCGACCCCTCATGGTGGTACGCATGAATTGGGTTTAAAAAATGGAATATTGAAGGCAATAAAATCACATGCGGAAAGAATGGGAAATAAAGTTGGTCAAAAAATAAGCTCTGACGACTTAGGTAAAAATTTAATTGGAGCAATTTCAGTTTTCCTACCCGATCCAAAGTTTCAAGGTCAAACAAAAGATAAATTATCTAATAAATCTATCCAGAGAGTTATAGAAAACATCATAAAAGATAGGTTTGAAAATGCACTCTCAAACTCACCTCAGCAATCTGAAACTCTTCTAAATTTTATTTGCGAAATAACAGAAGAAAGATTGAAAAGAAAACAAACTAAAGAGACTTCAAGAAAAAATGCAATACGAAAATTAAGATTACCAGGTAAACTGGCTGATTGCTCAGAAAATTCAAGCGAAGGAACAGAATTATTTATTGTTGAAGGAGATAGCGCTGGAGGCTCTGCCAAACAAGCAAGAGACAGAAAATTTCAAGCTATTTTGCCTCTTAGAGGCAAAGTATTAAATGTTGCTAATTCTACTCAAAGTAAAATACATGATAATCAGCAAATTTCTGACCTTGTTCTAGCTTTAGGTTGCGGTTCAGGAGATTTATTTGATGATGATAGCCTAAGATATGAAAAAATAATAATAATGACTGATGCTGATGTTGACGGCGCTCATATTGCTTCTTTATTAATAACTTTCTTCCATGAAGAAATGCCCGATATTATTGATAATGGAAAATTATTTCTTGCTGTTCCTCCACTGTACAAGATCTCACAAGGAAAGAAAATATTTTATGCTAAAGATGACGATGATAGAGATAAAATAATTAGAACAAATTTAGATCAGGACAAAAAGATTGAAATCAATCGATTTAAGGGTTTGGGTGAAATGATGCCAGCACAATTAAAAGAAACAACAATGATACCTGGAAGAAGGACATTGTTAAGAATTATAATTCCAGATAATAAAAAAGATGATTCAAAAAAAGTAATTAACAATTTGATGGGAAATAAACCAGAATTAAGATTTGAATTCATTAGAGAAAAAGCTAATCTATATGATGAAGCTACGAATTAATCATTTGCTGAAGGAGTCAAGATGATAGAATTTAATAAAATTAGTCTAGAGATAAAAGATAATATTGGAATAATGAGATTTAATGATCCCGAAGTAAGAAATGCCGTATCTCCTGAAATGTTGGATGGATTTTGGGATTGTTTAAATGAAATTGAAAAAGAAGATTCTCTTGTAAAGTGCCTTTTAATAACTGGGGAAGGAAAAGGTTTTTGTGCAGGTGCAAATCTTTCATCAGGATCAGAAAGATCAAATGCAGGTAGACAAGATGCAGGACATGCTCTTGAAACTAAATACCATCCTATTTTAAGAAGACTAAAAAATCTGAATATCCCGATTGTAACTGCTGTAAATGGCGCTGCTGCTGGCATAGGTATGTCATTCGCTCTAATGGGCGATATAGTTTTAGCGTCAAAATCATCTTTCTTTCTACAAGCCTTTAGAAGAATTGGACTTGTTCCTGATGGTGGATCTACATGGTTACTTCCACGATTAATAGGTAATGCAAGAGCAAAGGAGTTATCAATATTAGGAGAGCGACTAACAGCAGAAAAGGCATATGAATGGGGATTAATTAACAGATTAACTGAGGACTCTAATTTATTAGAAGAATCTTTAAAAATAAGTAAGGAACTAGCAAATGGACCTATGTCTTTAAGGTTGATTAGAAGAGCATTTTGGGAAAGCTCAGATAATACCTACGAAGAACAACTTAATCTGGAAAGAGAATTACAATTCCAAGCTGGTAATTCTGAAGATTTTAAAGAAGGTGTTCAGGCATTTCTTGATAAAAGAGATGCTGAATTTAAAGGTAAATAAGTTAACTGTTAAGTTCGTTCTGTAACTCAACAGGAATTTCGGCTTGCTCTAAAGTAACAGATTCTCCACACCCACAAGCATCTGTTTGATTCGGATTATTAAAAACAAAACCGGAATTTAATTTTGTTTCTTCATAATCAAGTTCGGTTCCTAAAAGGAATAAAATAGCTGAGTTATCAATAATAATATTTATACCTTCTATTTTTATACTTTCTTCAGAATCAATGATCTCTTCAACATAATCCATGGTATATGCCATTCCAGCACATCCACCATTCTTAACTCCTAATTTGATAGCTTTCACATCTTCTTCTGCATCGCTTATAAGGCTTTTTAACCTTTTAAGTGCCTCAGAAGTTATATTAATCAGACTTTGTTTTGTATTTAAATTACTCATATCTTGTCCATTAAAACATATTCAAAGTTAATCTTGCTTCATCTGACATCAAACTCATGTCCCAAGGTGGATCAAAAACCATTTCAACTTTAACTTCTTTAACTCCATCTAATTCTTTAATTGCGCTTTCTACCCACTTTGGCATTTCTTCAGCTACTGGACAGCCTGGAGCAGTTAAAGTCATCTTAACTTCAACACTATTATTTTCTGGCTTTATATCATAAATTAGGCCCAACTCATAAATATCTACAGGTATCTCTGGATCATATACAGTCTTTAATGCTGAGACCACTTCATCATATTTTATATAATTTTCTTTTTTTTCCATTCGCTTTTCTTAATTATTTAAATAATAAGATAGACTTTTCAAGGGCTATAATAAAGTTATCAATATCTTTTTTATTTGTATACATGGCAATTGATGCTCGAGTGCTAGAATTTATTCCTAAATGATCCATTAATGGACCGCAACAATGTTGACCAGCCCTAACTGCTATTCCATAATTATCAATAATCGTTGATAAATCGTGAGGATGAGTCCCTTTTGCGTTAAAAGTAACTAAAGGGCTATATAGATTGTCTTTCCCATAAATCACAATATCTTTTACTTCTTTTATTTGAGAGTGAAGATAATGAGCAATATCTCTTTCATAATCAAATAAACCTTGAGAAATCTTTCTTTTAAAATAATTTATTGCAGTACCTAAACCTATAACACCAGTTATATTGGGTGTTCCAGCTTCAAATTTATTAGGACAGTCTGCATAAGTAATTTCATCTTTGTGGACATGTTTAATCATATCGCCACCACCTCTCCATGGGCGCATTTTTTCTAGATACTTTTTCTTAGCATAAAGAACTCCTACACCAGTCGGTCCATAGGTTTTGTGTCCAGAAAAAACATAAAAATCGCAATCTAATTCTTGCACATCAGTTTTTTCATGAACTACTCCTTGGCAACCATCAACAAGAACTGGGATATTATGAGAGTGCGCTAGATCAGTTAAAGCCTTTATATCAGGTGTTGAACCTAGAACATTTGACATTTGAGTAATGGAGATAAATTTAGTTTTAGAACTTATATTTGATTCAAAGTCATCTAAGGAAATATTTCCATTTTCATCGCAATCAATCCACTTAATTTTAATGCCTTTTCGTTCTCTTAAAAAATGCCAAGGAACTATATTTGCGTGATGCTCCATTGTGGTAATTATTATTTCATCGTTACTATTTAAATTTTGCTCAGCATAAGAATAAGCTACTAAGTTAATGCTGTCCGTCCCACCCATAGTAAAAATAATTTCATCTGAGAATTCTGCATTTAAAAAATCTTTCAAAATTATTCTAGATTCTTCATAAGCCGATGTTGATAAAACAGAAAGAGTATGAAGGCCTCTATGAATATTTGCATAATCATTGCTTTCAAATTCTTTTATTCTATCTAAAACTTCATTTGGTTTCTGAGCGCTAGCAGCATTATCAAGATAAATTAAATTATTACCTTGAATCTTTCTTTTCAGAATTGGGAAATCTTTTCTTGTTTCTTCAACATCAAAATTCATCTAAAATCACCTGGCAAGTAGTCTCGTAAAATAGAATTTTCGTTAATATATTCAGATATATGGCCATTAAGCAGTAATTTTTCTGCTTCTTCTTTGTTTATGCCTCTCGAACAGAGGTAAAAAATTTCTTGCTTATCAAGACTTCCTATGGTGGCCCCATGTTTACAAATAACATCGTCATTAAAAATATTCATTTGAGGTTTCGCATTCATAACTGAATCATCAGATAAAAGAAAACCTTTACAATCTTGTTCTGCCTTTGACCCAATTACTGAATCTTTTATATAAATTAGGGATTGAAAAGAACAAATTGATTTTGAATCAAGAATTGCTCTGATTCCTGATTTGTTTTCACAATCAGAATTCATTAAAGAGTTATCGATTAAAATATCATCATTAGAATTATCAGACGGGATAGAAATAGTATTGCATGAACTAAATGAAAAACTTTCAAGATGAAGTGAAAACAATTGAAATCTTGAAGAACCTTTTGGAGTTGAAAGATTTATTAAGTTTAAATTTGATCTTTCCTTGAGATAAACTATGTTCGTTTCTACTAAGGTTGATTCTGAATTGTTAAATCTATAAATTTCTAAATTAGAATCTTTTTCAAGCGAATATTCAATCAATAAATTAGTTAGGCCAGATGAAGAAAGATTTTTTAGTAAGATTTTAGCACTTATACCCTTATCAATATTAATAATTATTCTTGGTAAATATAAATTCTCTCCATCGGATTCAATTGTTATTGTTATAATTTCTTCTTGATCAGATTTAATGTCCAAAATATTAACTTGATTTGAACATGAAAGATTTAAGTCAAGCATAGGTTCATTTTTAATAAATTCTTTAGGTTTAAAATAAATATCTGGAGTGATATCTTTTTTTTGAGCTGTATAAAAATTTAATTTATCAGATTTTTTTCCGCTAATAGAAATTATTGAATCCTTTATATTTGTATTTTTTACTTTCTTTGCTTTTGAAGATAAATCAAAATATTTCCATCTATCTACTTTATTACTTGGTAACCCAACTTTTACAAAATCTTCAAAAATACCAATTCGTTCAGACTTATAAGTATCTTCTTTTTTTAAATTTTTTTCTAAGTTATCTAAAGCCAAATTTGTCATTTAATTAAAACTTTCAAATCCCTTATTTTCAATTTCGTGAGCAAGTTCAGGCCCACCTGATTTCACTATTTTTCCATCAGCTAAAATATGAACTTTATTTGGCGGAATTTTTTCAAGAAGTTTTTTATAATGAGTAATTATTAGAAAGGAATTATTTTTATTATTTATGCCTTTTATCCCATTAGAGACAATATCTAATGCATCAACATCAAGACCTGAATCAGTTTCATCAAGAATAGCTAGAACTGGATCTAATACTAATAATTGTAAAGCCTCATTACGCTTTTTTTCTCCTCCAGAAAATCCAACATTAAGTTGTCTTTTTAGAACATCGTCATCAAGACCAAGAATTTCTGCCTTTTCTCTAACATAATTTAAGAATTCTGATGGAGAAAATGGCTCATTCCCATTAGCTTTTCTTTTTGATTCATGAATTGTTTTTAAAAAATTCATAATTGTCACGCCTGGAATTTCTACGGGATATTGAAACGCCATAAATAAACCGAGATTAGAAATTTCATTAGGCAATAAATCTACAATATCTTTACCGCAAAATTTTATACTTCCAGAACTAACATTGTAATTTTCTTTTCCAGAAAGAACATTAGATAATACAGATTTTCCTGCACCATTAGGTCCCATAATAGCATGAATTTCGTTCATATTTATATTAAGATTTAAACCTTTAAGTATTTTTTTTCCTTCCACATCAACATGTAAATCCTTTATATTTAATAATTCTTTACTCATCCAACACTACCTTCCAAACTAATTTCTAGAAGTTTTTGAGCCTCGACAGCAAATTCCATAGGTAATTTCTGTAGAACCTCTTTACAAAACCCATTTATTATTAATGAAGTTGACTCTTCTTCACTAAGACCTCTTTGAAGACAGTAAAATAATTGATCTTCAGAAATTTTTGATGAAGTAGCCTCATGCTCGACAACAGAGTTTTTATTTTTTGATTCAATATAAGGAATTGTAGATGCTGAACAATTATCACTTAATAATAATGAATCACATTGAGTAAAATTTCTTGAGTTTTCTGATTTAGGGTGGATATTAACTTGTCCCCTATAGGTATTTGATGAATAACCAGCAGAAACACCTTTAGAGATAATTCTACTTTTGGTATCTTTTCCTAGATGTAACATTTTAGTTCCACTATCTACTTGCTGGTAATTGTTAGATATTGTAATTGAATAAAATTCTCCGATAGAGTTATCGCCCCTTAATATGCAGCTAGGATATTTCCAAGTAATTGCCGAACCCGTTTCTACTTGTGTCCATGAAATTTTTGAATTATCACCACGACAATCCCCTCTTTTGGTTACAAAATTAAAAACTCCGCCTTTTCCGTTTTCATCTCCTGGGTACCAGTTTTGTACAGTAGAATATTTTATTTCGGCACCTTTTAATGCAACTAATTCAACAACTGCAGCATGCAATTGATGCTCGTCCCTCATTGGAGCAGTGCAGCCTTCTAAATAACTCACATATGAGTCTTCATCAGCAATTAATAAAGTTCTTTCAAATTGCCCTGTTCCTGCAGCATTAATCCTAAAATAAGTAGATAATTCCATTGGACAAGTAACACCAGGAGGAATGTAAACAAAACTCCCATCAGAAAATACTGCCGAATTCAAGGTAGCAAAGAAATTATCAGAATTTGGAACAACACTACCAAGATACTTTTTTACTAAATCAGGATGCTCCTTAACAGCTTCTGAAAAAGAACAAAAAATAACTCCTTCTTCTCTAAGTTTTTCTTTAAAAGTTGTTCCTAAAGAAACACTATCAAATACAGCATCAACAGCAACCCCAGCTAACCATTCCTGTTCTTTAAGGGGAATTCCAAGCTTATTATATGTTTCAATTAACTTCGGATCTACTTCATCTAAACTTTTTGGCTTTTCTGATTCTTTTGGGGCAGAAAAATAATATGAATCTTGATAATCAATTTTTGGGTAATGTACGCTTGCCCATTCTGGTTCATCCATTTTTAACCATCTTTTATAAGACTCTAGTCGCCAATCTAAAAGCCACTTGGGTTCATCTTTTTTATTAGAAATAAAAGTGATAACTTCTTCATTTAATCCTTTAGGAGCAAAAACAGATTCTATATCTGTCTCAAACCCAAACTCATAAGAATTTTCTATATCCTTGCTACTTATTTTTTTACTTTTTTTATTCAATTTAACCTCAGGATTATTAAATAATTAATCTAAAGCAGATAAAGGAACTCTTGATCTTCCAAGTACCTTACCTTCAACAATATCTTGTAAAGAAATATGACCTAAAAAGAGTTCAATTTGTTTCCCAAGCTCGTCCCATAAGTCATGGTTTAAGCACCTACCAGAAATTCCAGTACATGAAACATCCTTA
>Ga0208764_10000801_pt1 | contig 20226 bp, 26 predicted proteins | sample ETNtaG_18_FD_185762 | JGI IMG/M metagenome (GOLD analysis project Ga0208764, IMG submission 185762) | Marine microbial and viral communities from oxygen minimum zone, Eastern Pacific Ocean - ETNP201302SV91 (SPAdes) (version 2) | ecosystem: Environmental > Aquatic > Marine > Oceanic ... | reverse complement strand
TTGTGTTGGAGATAACCATAATGGAAATTGAGGTTTACGACCTTCATGGGAATCAGTTGCAGCTTTTTCTAATAAAGCATAAATGATTCGTTCAATTGCACCACTAGGAGAATTGTGTAAAATTATTGGATGTTTTTTCTCATTATTTTCATCTACAAACTCAATTCCATATCTGTCACCATTTTCAACATCTATTTGATCAGTAGAAAGTGCTGATGCTTTTCCAAGATTATCAACAAAATTAAACTCCCATTTTAAAACAAAATAAAAGAATTTTTCAGTCCACATCTCAACTAATACTGGCTTTCCATTCTTTTTTACTAATTCTTCAATTGCAGATTTATTCTCATTGTAGAAATCCTCAGTGAATCTAATAGCCATATCATAATCAGATTTCTCAATACCAAGATTACTCAAAACACTTTGAGATAAATCAAATCTGACTTTAATTTCATCAATTGCCTGATTCATGTTAGCACAAAATGCATGACAGTCAGGCATAGTAAATGCCCTCAGTCTTCGAAGACCAACTAATTCACCAGATTGCTCTCGCCTAAAGCTATATCTAGTAAGCTCATAGAGTTTGTAAGGTAAATTCTTGAATGACATTTGAAAATGATTAGCCATAAGAAATTGGCCAAAACATGCAGCAAATCTCAAAAATAATTTTTTGCCATCTGAATCAATATTGTATTGTCTTGCAGGGAAACGATTGAAATAACTAACCATACTTGGATGTTCTGAATCATACATTATTGGAGTTTCAACTTCATAACCACCATATTCTTTAACTCTATCAGTAACATATCTCTCAATAAGAGATTTAATCAAACGACCGTTTGGAAAAAACCTCATGTTACCTGAATCAGAAGCAGGTTCATAGTCAGCAATGCCCATTTTTTTCATTAATGCAACATGTGGTGGCGGTTGATCAACTTGACGTTGTTTTGCAGCTTCATATTTTGCTAAGATTTCTAATTTTGGATATTTTGAAAAATTAAAATCTGCAATATTAGACATTGTTCCATCAGGAGACATTATTTTCCAAATAGAACGGATTTTGGATTCACCTTCTAATGCATCAGAGGTCAATTCAGAATCAGCAGTAATTTTTTGGGAATCTTTAGTTACAACTTTTGAACTTTCAGCTAATGGGTGTCCCTTAACTTGTAATTTGTAAGATTTTGTCCAACCAAAAGGAGAATGTGAAACTTCTAATTCAGATGCACCAGATTCCATTTCTTTTAACAATGCAATTGCAACTGAAGGTTTTGCTAAATTAGAACTAAGGTGAGCATAAGGATATAATAATAATTTTTTACAACCAATTTTTTCCATAGAATTTTTTATTTGAGATATTGCATTTTGGGCCACACTAGAATCATCACCATCCTCCATAGCTACAAAAACAACCACTAATTCTTCTAATTTTTGAGTTTGAGGATTATCAATATCCTCTGCACTTTTAATCTCTTTTTTTGTTGGAGTATATTCTATACTATCACAATGTAATTGTAATATTCTCATAATTTCAAACAGAAAATTAATTGAATTAAATGTTTACGTAAAAAACAAAATATCGTGTTGTTAGGATGTTTTTTCACGAAGAACAATAACAGATCTAAGAATTAATCCAGATATGCCTAAATTACTAATTAGAAATGATGATGCTCTTGAAAGAGAATCCACTCCACGAAATCCTTCATCATAAATCATCTCAACTGAGCCCTTATCAGTTTCAACAAAAGAGGTAATCAACGAATATGCACCCAATGTATCATCAATTTGTTCATTATAGAGCCGTAATTCTACTTTAGATATAACAAATTCATCCTGAATAAAGTTTCCAGAAGATAATAAAATTTCTACAGAATCAGGGTTTCTCTTGACTCGATTAGGATTATGCATATCAATGATATTCATATCATAAATACAGAATTTTTACTAGATAAGTAATGTCTGATTAAAAATAACTAGACATATCAAAGATAGTAATTACACAAGTATTATTTACAGTCAATTAAACTTAGTAAAAATGGATCCACACAAATTTCATGGCAAAGATATTCCACACATAAAATTAGATCCAAAAATGACTATTGAGGATTTAGTTGAAGTATTTGCTAATTCAGGGTATAATGGAAGACAGTTAGGAGAAGCTGCAAAACTATATGCCAAAATGATTGAAGAAGATGCAACAATTTGTCTTACTGTATCAGGTGCATTGACACCAGTTGGTTTTGGAGGAATTATCAAAACATTGATTGAACGAGGTTTTGTAGATTGGATTGTAACAACAGGAGCAAACGTATATCATGAAGATCATTTTGCATTAGGACTTCCAATAAAACAAGGTAGTTTTGATGTAGATGATATGAAATTATATGAAAATGAAATTGTAAGAATTAGAGATATCTACATAAAATTTGAGGAAACATTAGAAGCAGAAGATCAAAAAATACAGAAAATGTTTGCAAATGATTTTCAAGATAAATCATTTACCACTGCAGAATTTTGCAATTTATTAGGTAAAAGGAGTAAAGCAAATGCAAAACATCCAGAAAAAAGTTTCATAACATCAGCATATGAGTATGATGTTCCAGTATACATTTCTACAATGAAAGATTCATCATTAGCATTAAATTTAGCAGTGCATAGATTAGAAAATAAAAAATTTGATTTAGATTTTGTTAGAGAAATAATAGAGCAAGCTGCAATTGTATATGATTCAAAAAAATCAGCAATTGTAGAACTAGGGGGAGGAGTTCCAAAAAATACAGCTCAACAAACAGGTCCACTATTAGATCAAATTTTAAAAAGAAATGATGGAGGTCAAGATTATATCATACAGATTACAGATGCACGACCAGATACAGGAGGATTATCAGGTGCAACATTACAAGAAGGTAAAAGCTGGGGTAAAATTCATGATGCCCATGAAGGCATGGTTACAGTTTATGCAGATACAACAATTGCATTTCCAATTTTAGCACTATATGTTCTAAGTAATCAACAATCAAGAGAACCAAAAAGACTTTACAAGAAAATAGGAGAACTTTACAATAAACTAAGTAAAGATTATTTCAAAAATCCAAATAATATTAAAAAAGAATAAAAAAATTAAAACTTGTCAAATCTAGCACGTTCAAGAGATCTATCATCTTTAGATTCTTTTTTCCATTCTTTATAATGATCTTTACAAAGAACAGTTTTCTTGCCAGTAGAATTTACACGTAAACCTGCATTTTCAACTTTAGTTGTATTAATTGAACGAGCACCATCCTGATCACATCCTTCAACATTACATTTTGCACCTTTGGAAACAATACCCATATTATTCATTAATCAAGATGTTATTTATATTTGAAATAGATTTAAAATTTTTAGTTTTTATAAAAAATAATTTGAAATCAGTGTTTCCAATGACACCGTATAGATCCTCATCATAGCAGATGTCATCAGAAACAATTAATTTCAAATTTCAGTATATTAAAATCTAAAAAAATACACCATATCAGAATTAAATGGTAGAAGTAAAATCATTTACAAAAACGATGATATTTTTTAGAAATCCCATACCTAAAAATTTAGAAGAAAACAACTTGAATGTGTTCATCGTTTATAAGAGGAATATTTTTTTCTAGTTTTATGGCTGGAGCAAAAAAATCAACCACTACAAACAAACCAAGTGGTACTAAAGATTCAAAGAAGAGTAAAAAAGACAAGGGCGAAGGAGGTCCAAGAAAGGCCGAAATTACAGTCATGGTAAATGAGCAACAAGCTATGAAAATAATTCAAAATTCGAAAGTTGTCACGGTACAAGATCTTGCAAGACAAACAGGGGTCAAAATATCGGCTGCAAATGCATTCTTAAAAGAATCAGCAATAAAAGGAACTGTAAAAAAAGTTGGCGGATATTCAGGACATTATTTGTATCAAGTTGTTTCCTCATAGAGACGTAAAACATCTCCAGGTTTAACATTCTTCAATTCATCAAGATCATCATCAAACTTCCCAATAGGAGTCATAGTTTTTGCAGATTCAACATTTCTAATAAAAAAACAAAAACTGCCAGTAGAAGGTAAAAATGCAATATCTCCTTTTTTAAATTCAGATCTTGCTCGTTCAATTCCAGAATCAACACTAGTTTCAAAATAAACAATACTTTGTCCCAAAAAATGAGAATTACCCTCCAATGGTAATGATCTCATTATAGACCCAACAGTTCTTGGAGATAGATGTCGTTTTAGATCACAAGATAATTTTATTTTTCCACGAATTTCTAAAATCAATTGTTTTCGTGAGACTGATGAAGTATCCAATTTGTACTTTAAAATGATTAGATTATATAACGTTTTAAGAGAATTTTTGTACTTGTCAGGTGCTAATGAATTATCTAAATCAAAAGAAGCAAAGTTGGAAGAACCAAAGTTGGAAGAACCAAAATTAGATACACCAGAAGAAGTTAGTGGCGAAGTGGATCCAAATGTGGGATTAAATAAAGCATTAGACACATACAGAAAATTAATTGAAAAAAATACAGATAATCCAACGGAACCATTAACAGACAAAGAACAATCAAATCTTGAAAATAGAATTAAAGAAATTGAAGAAAGAGAAGTTGTAGAAAAAATAGAAGAACATGAAGCAACAGAAATTCCTTGTGAAAAGGGAAAAATTACAATTGGACCACCAACATTAACGAGGTTTGAACAAGCAAGAATTATGGGCGCAAGAGCATTACAATTATCACTAGGAGCACCACCATTCATTACAATTCCTAAAGATGCAAGAATTTCTTTAGATATTTCAATGGAAGAATTAGAGAAAAAAGTAATTCCAATTACAATTAGAAGAGTATTACCAAATGGAGATTACCAGAATATTCCGATCAATTATTTTGCTTAAAGAACCAATCGTCGATAAAACTTAAAAGATCAAAAAATTTCTGAATGGTGTATAATGCTCATGGAAGAGATAAATGAACCGACAGGTCAAGAGCAGACCATTATAAACATTGGAAACGATCCAGTAATGCTCACTGCAGTAGATGTATTGTCAAAACTTATGATCAAAAACCAAATAATTTTGAAAGCTAGAGGTCAATCTATTCCCAATGCAGTTGCAGTGGCAAACATCATTACAGAAAAAATGTTAAAAGATAACTCAAAAATTGAAATAATTAATCTGGATACGGTTGCAGAAGCAGGTATAGGGAATATGATATCAACAGTTGAAATAATTATTAAAAAAAATCAGTAAACGCTACCAGGACCTTTTAGAAGCATATTTTCACATTCTTTACATACTTGCTCATCAATGTTAGATTCTAAATTATGATGTATCTCACAAATTAACAAACTAGATTTAATATAATTACATAATCCAATAAACTTAGAAAGACTAGATGGAGTATAAGCTAAATCTGAAGATAGATTATCACATAGTTCATTAATTAATTGTGCAACTTGCTTGTCTGCCAATAATTTTGCAATTAAAGATGGATCACCACGAGTACCACGAATATAATTACTAATTGCAGCTTGTGTCACTCCAAGCATTTTTGAAATTTCATCTTCTCTAATATCATGTTCTTCGGCTAATTTTTTAGCTAATATTGCTCTCAATGCAGGAATTAATGTTTTAGATTCAATTTCAGCAGGAAGTAGCATAATTTCTAAAGTATGATGATGTAAATTTAAAGTTTCCAATAATAAAATAAAAAATCACATGCATCATTAGGCATATCTATTTTAATTTCAAAATTAGTAGATCATTATTGGAAGAGAGTTCTAAAAAATTATATCAAATTTTAGAAGAATCTTGTAATTCATGTAAATCCAACATGATTTCATTGTCAGGAGGATTAGACAGTTCCATTATAGCACATTTCCGTAATGGTAAAAATCCAAAGGGGGTTGCAATTATTTCTGAAGACTTTGTTTCAACAGATCTAACATATTGTCAAATGATTTCAAAAGAAATGGGAATTCCATTATCAATATACAACGTATCCACATCCACAATACTTGAAGCGATTGAAAATACAATTAAAATATTAAAAAATTTTAACGATATTGAAATTCGAAATAATGTTGTAATGTATTTAGCAATAAAATGGACAAAAGAAAATAATCAAAAATCAATAATTACAGGGGATGGAGCAGATGAATTATTTGCAGGATATAATTTTCTAGTTAACAAGTCAGAAAAGGAATTAGAGGATGAAATTAAAAGAGTGTGTTCAATAATGCATTTTCCAACTCAAAAGATTGGAAAAGCGTTAGGGATTGAAATAGAATCACCATTTTTAAATCAAAAAGTAATAGAATTAGCCAATCAAATTCCAGTAAAGTTGAAAGTAAAAGAGGAAAATAATAAAATGTATGGAAAGTGGATTCTACGTAAAACATTTGAAAAACATATACCATTCCAAATTGCATGGAGACGAAAATCTCCAATGCAAGAAGGAGCTGGAACCTCAGGATTAACAAATTTATTTGAATCTGTAATTAATGAAGAATCATATGTTGAGAAAAAATTAACAGTTGAAAAAGAAGATGAAGTAGTGATTAGAAGTAGAGAATCAATGTACTACTATGAAATTTTTAAAAAAAAATATGGCTCACCGGTTAATAAAAATGCAGAAAACTCATGTCCATATTGTAAGCATGAAGTTAAAAATTCAAAATTCTGTAGAATGTGCGGGGCATTCCCCATTTAGATATTATTTTTATATTTACGTGGCTTTTTAATGAAAATTTTACGGCAGCCATTACAACAAAAATAAAAATTTGTTCCATTATGATCATGAATTAATGCTAAATCCTCATCAAGTTCAATTCCACATACTGGATCAACTGGCATAAAAAAATTTACGTTAATTTCTATTTATAGATTCAGAAATCATCATTGACTAGGATTTAAAATGCATGTAAAGCAATGGAATTAAAATTTATGAATTAATGATATTAAGGATTTTTTTAGGAAAAATGCAATAATCATAATCAGGTTCTGCTACAACATATAAAATATCTTCATTAAGGATTATACTAATTGCAAGAGCATGTTCACGAGAAGCCATTGCAAAATTAACTGATCCAAGTTGTTTATCAAATTCTTTTCTCATTTTTACACGCAAAGCGAGCTCCATGAAAATCAGTTCATCATCTTTTTGAGTTTCTAAAGGTTCAACATCATTTTTCATTCCACCTGCAATTAATCTACCACCTTCATTAATCACACCTGCAAATCTAATTTTAGAATCAATAGACAATATAGAATTACAAATTGAGTCATAATCATAAATCTTAGAAGACAAAGTATCAAAATACTAAAAAAACTCCTACTTATTATCTTTGTATAAAATTTTAAAAATAAAATTAAGATGTAAGCTTTTTGACTAAGGCTAAAAAATCATCATTATTAATTGGCGGAATATTCATAATTTCCAGATTTTCTGAAACATGTTCAGGTAATTTTTGTCCTACCAAGGGAGCAAGTACACCAGGTGATGAACGAATAAACTGTAAAGCACGTAATGATGGTTTTAACTCATTGAATTCAGGCATTACACCAGGTGATAGTAACCTGCCTTGCATAAACGGTACACTAGTAAACACACCAACATCCAAAGTAACAGCAGATTCTAAAATAGATACAGGTTTATTTTGAACAGATTGATTTTTTGCAAGTAATGCTTGATCATAATTCATGTTAAATGGCAACTGTATGAATTTAAATCCATGATCATTGCCACCAATTTTTTTTGCCATTTCAACAATATTTTCAAGAGAGAGATATTGAGGATTTTCTGTTCCAACTCTAAAACATTCCCAAGTTGCCATACCATAAAATTTAATTTTTCCTTCATCACGTTTTTGCTCATATAATTCAAAAACAGATTTTAATTTTTCTAAAAATTGTTCTTTTGAAATATCTTTAATTTGCCCCTCAATGCCATTATGAAGATACATCAAATCAATACATTCTAAATCTAAATTTTTTAAACTTCTATCTAATTGATCAGATAGATATGGGGTAGTCATACAATGATAACCAGATGTAATATCACCTTCTTTTACAATTCCAGGTTTGCCAAGTTCACGTATTACATATTGCATAAAATCTTCTTGAACATCAGCATCATTTGTTACATAGCCATTTTTACTACTAACAAATATTTGATCACGAGTAATTTTTTTTTCAGCAATTAATTCAGATATTGCTTTACCAACCGAACGTTCTGCTTTTTGAGCACGGTAATTAATTGCAGTGTCAATCACATTTACGCCAGATAATACAGATTGTTTTACTGCATTTTTTACTAATTCATCAGTTTTATTATCAGAATCGCCAAGATAAGTTCCAATTCCAACATTAGAAAGAAAAAGATCTGCAAATTTATTAAAATTGAGAGAATTTATGCCTGAATTTTGGGCAAAATTTGTAGTTCCCTCAGTTGTTGCAAATCCTGAAATCATGATGAGTTTAGAAGAGTGGTAAATTTATGTCTGTTTAGAAGGGAATTAAAAAACTCAAAGCAAATAGAATACCAGTTAATCTACTAAATTGTAAAGTGGACGACATGAATGGAACTAAATTATCAATTGCATCATAGTTTTTTTGTAAACCTAAGCCAGATTTTATCATTAGTGGAAAACTAAGTAAACTGATTAAAGATAAAAAAGGGAATAAGTTTACAGAAACTCCAATTAAAATTACAACATAAGATACTAGTGGAAAAAGCCAAAATAATTTTATTGCTTTTTCCTTTCCAACTACAATGACCAAAGTTTTTCGGCCTTTAGATTTATCAGCATCGTAATCAGGAAAAGATGCAATAAATAAGACTAATGAAGATAATGTTCCAATAACAATACCTGCAAGAATGGATTCAACAGTCACTTCGCCAGATTGAATAAAAAATGTTCCCATAACAATCATTGAGCCTTTTACAGCTACAAAGAATTCACCTAAACCAGAATCAACAATTTTAGTTGAATAAAAATAAATAGATAATATAGCAAACCCCAAAATTATTGCAATTAAAATACCATCCGTAATAACAAAATAACTTCCAATTAAAGAACCAATTATTAAAAATACAACACCTGCACGATAAACAGAAGAAGGTTTTAGCAGTCCCTCAGGTAAAACACCAGTTCCACCACTCATTTTTGTTCTAGTTGTCTTAGTATCAATACCTCTTTTAAAATCCCAATAATCATTTAGTAAATCAACACTAGCATGAAGTGCCAATACTCCAGCAAAAGTCAGAATTACATCAAAATAATCAAGGGAACCATTTTGAGACCAATGCAGAGCCAATCCCACAGAAACTGCAATAATGGATGCTAGAAGAAAGCGAACTCGAATTACACGTAGCCATACTGAAATCATTAGGGATGATTCCATTTTTTCAAGATTATATTCATAAGTTTGGATTTTATCCAATATTTTATATGAAAATAAATTGAATTCTACTCATGATATTTGGAAAAATTGAAAAAAATGAAAAAATAATAAAATTTAATGTTGAAATACAATGTGTTAATTGTTACAAAAAGGTTCCAGGAGGGATGAAATCAGGAGAAACGTATTTCAACACACAAGAATTCAATAAAGATTTAGAAGAGTTTAAAAAAACATATCATTGTGGAATTTGCAGAGATAAAAAAAGAGTTAGAGATTAAAAATGTATTAAATTAGAGATTCATCATTAACTTCAATAGGTTTTCTTCCCATAAAACCAGAATCTCGATCATGCCAAAATTTTATTTCAGTTTCACCATGCTTCCAACAAAGACAAACTTCTTCATCAAATCTTTTAGAGGGAAAATCAAGTAAACCTTGTTCAATACTTTTAATCATCACACCAGTATTTTCCAATATTTCAATTGATTGATAGAATTTTGTTATTGTAGAATTTAATTGCTGTTTCAATACCATATATTTTTCAAAAGAATTAGTAGTCGACAGAGAAAATTGTAACTCTTTTTCTATTTTTGTAATATCATTTTTTTTAGCCAATGCATGTTCAAATTTCTTAATTACATCAGGCAATGCATCATTTGCTTCATTTGCAGTAAAAAATTTGAACATAATATTTTTTAAAAATACACAGATTTAAAATCTTGGGTGAAATTTATTAAGAATCATATCCACAATTAAATATGAGTGAAGATCCACTAGAGGCAATAATCTTACAGACAATTAATGGGGCAATAGCTACAATTCCAGGATATATGGAAGAAATTAGAGAAAACAAAGATACCCTAAAAGTTGAAAATGCTGAAGAATTTGTGTATGGAGTAGTAATGGGAATGGCATTAGGAATGAGTGGTGCAATACTAAGTGCACAAGAAAAGCCCCCAACAGCAGAGGATCAAATGAGAGTTAGGGACATCATTTACAAACACATTCCAGAAATCAGAGAGAGAATTTTTAGTTAAAGATAATTATTTTATTTTATATCGTAAAATAGCTAATACAGAGTCATCAATTTCTAATTTTTTAATTATTTTTGAAGAAGATGCAAACTCAATTTTACAAGATGTTTTTTTGGCAATTTCTAGCATTTTGATTATATTTTTAAATTGAGAGTGAGTGTGATAGTTTGTAGAAACAATTAAGATTTCAACAGCACCCATTTCTAACGCACGATAAATAACACTATTTCTTTTTGCAGTTAATCCATCTTTTACTAATTTCTCATATTTTTGAATCAATTCCTCCATGTGTTTTTTTCTATATTTATACAAATGATGAATAATTATTTTATGAATATCAGTAATAGAAGTTGTAAAAGATAGACCTTCAACAAATCTACATTTAGAAATTAATTGAGAATTTAATTCATCATAAAATTCTGTTTTCCCAGTACCATTTCCACCTAAAAGTATCAATTCAGAATCTTTATCCATTAATCTAACTTTATTTGCAACCTTTTTGAAAAAGACATGAATTTTTGTTTGTCTTGCACGTAAAAAACGACCTTGACTCTGACCACCTTTCTTATGTCGTCCTTGTAAATCAATTTTTAGTTTAGATTCTTGAATAATTTGACTACCGTGAAATTTTTGTATTTTTGCAGTTTTTTGATCAACAGTTACTAGTAAAACATTATAATTTGTTTTTAAAATATCAGAAAACGGTTTAACATATGGTTTTTTATTTACCATATAGATATAAGGTAATTTTTGAGATGTCCCAATCACCTTAATCTCAATTTTTCCATTTTTAATCCAACCAAAAATACATAATGTTTTAGTAAAGTTTCCAACCGATACAGGGTTCTTTTTTAATTCCAAAATTTTTGTTCCAATTTTTATTTCAATTTTTTTTAATAATTCAGAACGGTTTGTTTCTTGTAGTAATTGAATCGTATTTTGTCCTTTTCCATATGGATAATATACAGAAATACATTGAGTATTGATTTCCTTTAATTCTTGTAAAAATTGATTCAAGGATAGCCATTCAGAAGATGAAATTTCAGATGGTTCAGTATGGCTAGTCATAAAAATGGGTGAAATTACTTTTGTAATAAGATTTGGAAAATGTTGGTAAAATACTAAATCACAGTAAATACAAGCCCTAAAAACCAGAAATAAGGGAGATTTTACGCTAGAAATTAATTTTTTTATAAGAATTTGGAAGAGGTTATATACTAACAGCGTTGTGAAACACTGTATTATTTTGGTTCAAGAAATTACGAATATAGACACACTTTGCGGTCGTTGTGGTAAAAACGGTATGCTCACAGATAATGTCACAGGAGAAAGATTCTGTGGAAAATGTGGTTTTGTAATTTCGGAGACTTTACAAGATGCAGGACCAGAATGGAGATCATTTTCAAAAGAAGGAGGAGCAGATCCAACTAGAACAGGAGCTCCAACATCATTGACAATGCATGATAGAGGACTTGCAACAATAATCAATCCCCTAAACAAAGATGCATCTGGAAAACCATTATCAACATCAATGAAAAGTACAATTGAACGTCTTAGAACTTGGGACAGTAGAAGTAAAGTTAATGCATCATCAGATAAAAATTTGAGACAAGCATTAAGTGAATTAGCAACATTAAAGGATAAACTTTCACTTTCAGATTCAGTTATTGAAAAAGCAGCTTACATTTACAGAAAAGCATTAGAAAAAGGATTAGTAAAAGGACGTTCAATTTCAGCATTAATTGCATCAGCATTGTATGCAGCATGTAGAGATACGGAAACACCAAGAACACTAAAAGATGTTGCAGATGCAGGAAACATTAAGAAAAAAGATATTGCAAGATGTTATAGATTATTGCATAGGGAATTAGAATTAAAAATGCCAGTAGTTGATCCAACACAGTGTGTTGCAAAAATTGCAAGTAAATTACAGATATCAGAAAAAACAAAACGTTATGGGATTAAAGTATTAAGAGAAGCACAAGAGCATGAAGAATCAGCAGGTAAGGATCCAATGGGTCTTGCAGCAGCAGCATTATACTTGTCATGTGTTAAAAATGGCGAAGATAGAACTCAAAGGGATATTGCAGAAGCTGCAAATGTAACAGAAGTAACAATAAGAAATAGGTACAAGGGACTGAGATTAGATCAGAGTATTGAAAGGTAGAATGAGATAATATGCCACAAACAAAACCAATAATTGCAATAGTGAACGTAGTAGCTTCAGCAACAATTGATCAAAAATTAGACCTTGTAGATATTACAAAAAAATTTCCAGATGTAGAATATCACCCAGAACAATTTCCAGGGGCAGTGTTCAGATTAAAAAATCCAAAGACGGCCACTCTATTATTTAGTTCAGGTAAAATGGTATGTACTGGTGCAAAATCCCAAGAATTAGCAGAAACTGCAGTTTCAAACGTTGTAAAAATATTAAGAAAGGGGAAAATCAAAATAAAAAAAGACGCCGTAGTTTCAATTCAAAATATTGTATCTTCAATTAATCTTGGAGGTAAAGTCAACTTAGAACAAGCAGCAAGAACTCTACCAAGAAGTATGTACGAACCAGAACAATTCCCAGGATTGATTCACAGAATGCTTGATCCAAAAACAGTCATTTTGATTTTTGCATCAGGAAAATTGGTTTGTGTTGGTGCTAAACTAGAAACAGAAATTCATCGTTCAGTTCACCAAATTCATAGCTTATTAGAAGAAAAAGACTTGATGGTATACGAATAATTAAACATCACATAAAAAAATAATTATTCAATTTTTAATGGAATAGAAATATTTCCAAAATCTTCACTAATTCTAAATTCATAATTTTTAGAAGAATCATATTCAAATTGAGTTCCGCCATATCCAATATTTGGGCCAAACATCATATTGAAAATAAAAGACGTCCCAGGATTAATTGTAATTTGACCAGATACAAAATCCATTCCAGAATATTTGAATGACTTTGAGCCATCCCAAACATCATAATTACATATAGCTGGTCCTGTACACTTTAATGAAATTATTTCACTTCCAGTATTTTCAGCCAATATTCTTAATCGAAGCATTGCTTGTCCAGATGAGCTAATTTCAAATTCATTTTCAAAATTACCAATACCAGGATAATAGTAAGTTACAGGTCCAACATCATAACCAATTGCAGATTTTTTAAATTCAGTAAATTCAAAATTCTCTTTTATTTCTTTTTCACAATTAAGTCTCTTATATGTAGATGTAATGGATTGACATTCAGAAATTGCTAAATCAGATTCCATGGAATTGTTGCTTATGGAAATTATACCAGTTTTTACAAGATGATTAATTCCACTTAAAAAATCAGATTCAGGTATTTGGTCATCTGCCCACCAGCCTGCATTATTTTTAATCCATGAAGGAATTTGATCATCATTTTGAGAAGAAACAGATGAATCTACATCAATAATTTTTTCTTTAATTAAAAATTGAATTCCTTGGATAAATGATTGGTCATCAATGGAACCATCAGCCCACCAGCCTGCATTATTTTTAATCCATGAAGGTACTTTTTCAACGGATTTATCTATACGAAAATTAGGATTAATTTTATCAAGAAGAGAATCCATATCTTGACCCGAAATTTTTACAATTGCTGCAGAAATTATCTCAGAAGATAAACCATCAGGAAGAGTTGAATCTACATATTTTGCATATACAATATCACCAGGCATAGAAATTAGACGATTTTTTGCAGTACTCCCAGAATCTGCAATGAAAACACTTCCTTTGAAAATACCACTATAAACACCAGTCTCCACAACTTGAATTTCAAGACCATCAGGGGATGAATCAGACCAAACATTTATTGTAAATTTATCAGCAAAATTAGGATATGCTTTTTTATTCATATCATCATCATGGACATAAATATCAACAAAAGAATTTGATGAAATAATTTCTTGTTTCCAATAGATAGTACCAATATTAGAGGACTCGGCAAATACAACAGGAATAGAAATCACCAATAAAGAAATAATTATTATAAAAATATTCATTAATAATTTTTTTAATTTTGAATATTTAAAATATAATACTAGATACACATAGTGCTAGAAAACAGTTATTCCAAAAAATAAGAAAAAGGAAGGTTATTCCAAATCTAGGTGAACGTTAAAACTTCCAAAGGGCTCATTGATTCTAAATTCATAATTTTTAGAAGAATCATATTCAAATTGAGTTCCGCCATATCCAATATTTGGGCCAAACAAAATATTGAATTCTCTTGCATCACCAGGATTCAATACAATTTGTCCACTTGTAAAATCCATTCCGGAATATTTGAATGACTTTGAGCCATCCCAAACATCATAATTACATATAGCTGGACTAGTACAGTTTATCGCTGTAATTTCAGAACTAGTATTTTCTGCAAGCATGCGGACTGACAATATTGGTTGTCCAGTTGGAGTGATTTCAAATTCATTACCTGCAGAACCAACACCAAACCAATGATATGTAATTGGTCCTAGATCAAAGTGAACAGCACCTGTTTTGTAGTTATGAACTAAGATTTCTTGTTTAAGTGGTTTCTCACAATCAAGTCGTTTGTATGCTTTGGCTATTTCTGAACATTTTTCTAATTCGGCTTCTAATGAGGCAATAACAGAGTCATCGCTTGTAGAAACAGATGATATAGATTGTTTAGATTCTTGAGCTTGTGTTATACTCATGATTCCTTCTTTAATTAAAAATTGAATTCCTTGAACAAATGAATCATCATCAATTGTTCCTTCTGCCCACCAGCCTGCGTTATTTTTAATCCAAGATGGTATTTCGTTACTAGAACTAGTTCCTTGTGTGGTTGGAGGAATTTCCATGATTCCTTCTTTAATTAAAAATTGAATTCCTTGAACAAATGAATCATCATCAATTGTTCCTTCTGCCCACCAGCCTGCGTTATTTTTTACCCAAGATGGGACTTCTGCATAAACAGATGACACACTTGAACCAACAAACAAGAGTACAACAATTGTAGCAATTGCACTTAACAGAGTTTTCATTATTCAAAAAAATGATTAATTGTATTTAAAATGGTGCTAAATTAATTTCTAGTGCTAATTATTTTTCCAATATTTAGAAAAATCATAGTGCTAACAATAATTTTGTAAACAGGTGTTTATATGCAAATTAAATACGAATTTCAGAGTAATGAAAAAAACATCATTAAAACAAGAAGAAGGAAATTATAATGCAAAATGGTAATGGATTGTCTGAAAAAGATGTCAACAAATTTGTCATTGAAAGATTTCAGGAAGTTAAAAAAAACAATAAGATAAGTGATTTAGTTGAATTTCAGGCTATGAATAAATATTTCATTATGTCTCACAATCAAAGTCAATTAACAGTGTTAGGAAAAATTGTAGCTAGTTATAAAAAAATTAAATTTACAAACATGCTTGAAGAATATGAAAAAAATCTAAAGATTGCTTTAAAATGTGAACCAACCATAAAGACACATAGTAATGTGATAATGCATATTTTTGGATTTTTCTCGAAGGAATTTTCGGATTTAGAAAGAGACAAATTTTTTGAATTATTAAGAGACTTCAAAGATGAAAAAATTAGAATTGGCAAGATACTTGCAGAAATCCATCCAATAGTATACAGATTTAACAAAACATACCTTTCAAGTCAAACATATTTTTTACTATATACAAACCCAGAAAAAGGAAATATATTCAAAATGTTAGAAATGAATGAAAAATAATTGGCACTAGCAAGAATTTTTACCATTAGTTATATATCAAAAAGTTGAACAAAAAATAATGGTCTACATTAGAGCTAAAAAAGTAAAATCAGATCAGTATCTGTATTTAGTCAAAAGTATATGGGATTCTGAAAGAAGTACATCAAAACAAAAAATTGTCAAATATCTAGGTAAAGCCTCAGAAGTAGTCAAAGACGATATTCCAAATGAATTCAGAAACGATGATAAAATTTTATCAGTATTGGCATCATACAATCCAGAAGACATACAAAAAAGAGAAGATGCAACAAAAAAATCAAAACAGCATTTATTCAAAAAATTGACAAGTGGAAATATAGACGAATCTATAAAAATTTACAAAAATTATGTAGAAATATTTAACATAGTAGATTTTTTTGATAAAATTCTACGACCAGTAATGTCAAGAATAGGAAAAGAATGGGAAGAAGGAAAACTAGCAATTGCAACAGAACACGTTGCAAGTAATGTTGCACAAACTCTAGTAAAAATTATCATGGAACAAGTTTCAGGTAAAGGAAATAAGAAGAAAGTAATGTTGTGTGTGCCAGTAGGCGAGGAACATCATATAGGATGCGATGTTCTTGAAACATATCTAACAATAAAGGGATTCAAAGTTTTCAATATGGGAACAGCAATACCAACAGAATCAATTATAGATTTCATAAATATGAAAAAACCTGATGTTGTACTAATTTCAATTACAATTCAAGATAACATATTGGCGGGACAAAGATTAGCAAAGAGAATTAGAGAACAAAGTACAATTCCTATTTTAATAGGAGGATATGCAATGCAAATTGATGATCCTCCAGAGTTTGAAGGTAGGATAATAGGAGATACCAGTTTAGAAGACATACCTAAGATTTTAAAAAAAAATCCAATGTCGGTACTAGTTTGAAATAGTGTCAACATATTTGAAAAATCCTATTGGCAAAAAAATAAAATGAGTTTATAATTATACTAACTTTACCACTATATCAAAAATATTCAGTCTTTTAAATAAAATGAAAACAGAAATCGTATATGTTAACAGAATTAATTCATCAAAGAAATTGTAAAAAAAATGTAATGGTTACAGATTTACATACAGGAGAAATTGTTTGTAGTAGTTGTGGAATTGTTTCATTAGAACCAATTGTGGATTTAGGTGTTGAATCAACAGGGTTGAATTCAAATGGTTATCAAAACAATACAAGAGTAGGTGCAAAAAGATCATTGAAAATGATTGACATGGGTTTATCAACATTAATTGAATCCAAAGATAAAGATGTAACAGGAAAATCATTATCCGTTGAAAATAGAAGAATGTTCTATAGATTAAGAATGTGGGACAGAAATAGTCGCTCAGCTATCACTTCAAAATCAATTCAAAAAGCTTTTACATTATTAGATGCAATTAGTTCAAAATTAGGATTGCCTGAATCAGTAATTGAAGAAAGTGCATACCTATTTAGAAAAATTGCAGGTAGAAAAATACTTGCAGGTAGATCTACTGCAGCAATGTTATCAGCAACAATTTATGCCACTTGCAGAATTACAGGTACACCAAGAACATTACAAGATATTTCAGATGCAGCAAACATTAAGAAAAAAGTTCTACAAAGAACATATAGATTTCTTGCAAAAGAAATGGATCTCAATCCCGAAGCATATACTCCATCAGAATTTGTAACCAGAATTGCAAAAGGATTGACCATATCTGGAAAAACCCAAAGATTAACATTCAAAATATTGGATTTATGTGCTAAAAAACAAGTATCTACGAGTAAAAATCCAATGGCTATGGCTGCAGCTGCAGTACATCTTGCATTAAGTATCAATACAGAACGAGTATCCCAATTGAAAATATCAAAAATTTCAGGGATAAGTGCAGTGACAATTAGAGAAAGAAGAAAAGAAATTGTGAATAAAGTAGGAGATGTAATAATTGGGTAGAACTTGTAGAAACATCTGTAAAAGATATCAAGCGGACAGGGTTCCCAATAAAATAAGATATGAAATTGGGCAAAAAAGATGTACATTTTGTGGAATCTTTATGGCTTTAAATGATGTTAGATGTGTCTGTTGTAAAGCAGTATTAAGAACTAAACCAAGAAGTAAAAAAAAATAAAAAATAATTTTATTATTTTTTAAATATTTTATTTCTCAAAATAATTACAGATAAGAAAATAGGAATACTGACAAGTATAGAAATCCCAATTGCAAGAGATGTATAGTCATTTACAAATATTTTTGTATCAAACCAAGCCTTTGGAAGTATTGTAAAAAAATCAGAACCAGAAAAGTCTTCAATGGTTCCAATTGCCAAACTGTATTTTCCACTTTGATTTTTTTCGTCCAATACAAGAATAAAGTATTGTCCATCTTCAGGAATGATTGTTTTAACTTCTTGTCTTTCCCAATAAGTTACTTGGCCAAATGGTTCATAAAATTCATTTCCAGGATAATTTCCTTCATATAGAAATTTTTGAATATTGGATTGAATATCAGATGACTGAGATTTTCCAGTAAACAGATCGTCATTCATCAAAATTATAGATGGAGAGTAATTCTCCAGTCCTTCAAGTTTAGGAATAACAATACTAGCATAAAATGAATCTCCTTGTTTAGCATCAAATGTATAAAATTTGGATTCATTTATGCCTAAATTATCATAAATTGCCCATGAAATTTTATGATCTGGAATAAGTAAGGCAGAATTAAAATCTCTGTGCGAATCATCATGACTAATTAATTTATGACCATATGCAGGAGATAAAGAAATTATTATTAAAATAAAAATGAAAAAAATAATTTTCTTCACATGTATTAATTACAAAATCAGTATTTTAACAATAACATAAAAATAAAAATTTGGCACTATGAGTAGAAAATTTCAATTTTTTAAAAAAATAAAAAGATCAAAACAATTAAGAACTGAGATTAATTTAAAAAATCATGTCAAATAAAGTCAAATGTTCTCACATTCTAGTCGAAAAACAAAGCCAAGCATTAGAGATACTAGAAGAAATCAAAAAAGGTAAAAAATTTGGTGCAGCAGCAAAGGAAATTTCCACATGTCCTAGTAGTAAAAAAGAAGGGGATCTTGGATACTTTACAAAAGGAATGATGGTAAAGGAATTTGAAAATGTTGCATTCACATTAAACATTGGGGAAGTATCCCAACCAGTGAAAACAGAATTTGGGTATCACATCATTAAACGATTAGGATAGAATTTAATTGCAATGACAGTATTAACTCAACAAACATTAAATGATATTTTACAATATTTGGAAAAATCAATTAGCAGTTTGATATTAGATGGATTAGATAATTTAGAAATTAATGGTGGAGAAGAAATGAAAAATTTTCTAGAAAATCAATTTGATATACGCTTAGAAAATTTACTAATTTCAAAAAATAGTAGCATACATCACCTAGAATCAGGTATGAAAAATTTAGTAATACAAAAAAAACAAGAAATCATATTAAAAATTTCAAAACAACTGGATAATTAGATAAACGCATCTAATCCTGTTTTTACAGAAGGATCTTTATTTTTTTCTAAAACTTTAGTCATTTTAGAGCCCATAGATTTTGCTGCAGAGATTTTTCTTTTCCCAATCCAATAATATGTTTCATCTATTGTATTTTTAGCAATCAACACTACTAATTTTCCAGTATCTTTTCTACCAGTTCTACCTCTTCTTTGAATAAACCTTATTGAACTAGGAACATTATCATAAAAAATTACTTGATTTACTTCTGCTATATCCAAACCTTCTTCACCTACACGAGTAGCAACTAAAACTTGAAATTCACCATCTCTAAATTTTTGAACAACTTCTATCTGCTTTTTTTGTTTTAATCCAGTATCACCTGCTTTTCCAATTAAAATTCCAGCAGAGATCCCCATATCATTTAGTTGAGTATGAATCATATCTACAGAATCACGATAGCTAGTAAAGATCAAAGCTTTGCCAGGAACAGAATTTAAAATCTCTTTTAATTTAGGTATTTTAGAATGTTCAATT
>Ga0208764_10000797_pt1 | contig 20272 bp, 17 predicted proteins | sample ETNtaG_18_FD_185762 | JGI IMG/M metagenome (GOLD analysis project Ga0208764, IMG submission 185762) | Marine microbial and viral communities from oxygen minimum zone, Eastern Pacific Ocean - ETNP201302SV91 (SPAdes) (version 2) | ecosystem: Environmental > Aquatic > Marine > Oceanic ... | reverse complement strand
GTCCGCCCACGACTGGCACTAAAAAGACTACTACGTACACGAAGAATTTACTTTTTGGTTTCATGCTTTTTGAGTTACGAATGGCAAACAATGAAAAAGCTAGAAGGAATATCCAAAAAACTAGAAAGCTAAGTTGTAGAGTCGTCATTTCCATGTCTTATAACAATTTAATGTACAGAAAAAATCCTTTATGCAAGGTGGAAACTATCCGTATATCACTTATGAGCGTTTTAAAATTGTTATCCTAAAACAATACTTTGAACAAAAAATAAATGCCTTTAAGTGTAAAAGCCGGAAAACATCTTTTTTATTTTCTTCATTTGTAAAAAGCTACGTTGCTGGTCATAAAAACAACGTTTATCTACACGTTATAAATAGGCATCTGGATGAATTTTATTAACCTTCCATTCACCGTCTTCTTTAATCAAGTCTAGGCTACGCAAGTCTTCAATTTTATCGTCGTTGTATGTTCCACTTAAAAATACGGTGATTGTCGATTTTTCTGCGAACTCGTTGCGGCCAACTCGGCCTGCACTTTGAGGCGTGATGGTGACGGTGTCATATTTAAGGTTTAAGAGGTGGCGCTGAACGTTACTGTTAGTGTGGTATCTCGTTAATATACGAGACAGTTTTTCGCTTGATAGTCGAATTGCTGTATCAAGGTTGTCATCTTCATAAACACTTTTGAGAAACGCTACGGTGGTGTACTCAGGGGTACTTTCATCAAGCATGCCGTACCGCCCGATGCCTTCTTCCTTTTTACCGCAAGCGGATAAAATCAACACTGTAAAAAGCCCGAACAGGGCGTACCACATACGCGTTTTCATTTGGATTACCTTAATGTAAAGAGGTCCGTTTCTTATTGATAGTTTTATACCTCAACGAAGTCAATGCGCTCGCCGCTTCGCTAATCTATGCTTTGATTATTCACAATATTGTGCACAAAAGCAAAGTAATAGAGTGGAAAAGTCAGGTGTTTGTGTTCATAAAACTTCAGGAGAAACAGAAGAGAGTAGGCATAAAAAAACGAGGCACTAGGCCTCGTTTCTAAATAATTGAAACATTTTGGTGGTTATTGAACTTCTTCTTGTTCGTCGAACGCACCAGCAAACAGAGGGCTACTTAGGTAACGTTCTGTGCCGCTTGCTAGAAGTACTACAACCACTTTGTCTTTGTTTTCTGGGCGTTCAGCAAAACGCTTAGCGGCAACAACGGCTGCACCAGAAGAAATACCTGCAAGAATACCCTCGTCGGTCATTAGCTTGCGCGCCATGTCCATACATTCTTCGTTGGTAACTTGCTCAACTTCGTCAATTAGGTCTAGGTCTAGGTTACCTGGAATAAAACCTGCGCCAATACCTTGAATTTTGTGTGGACCAGGGGTTAATTCTTCGCCCGCAAGCGCTTGGGTAATTACTGGAGAGTCTGTTGGCTCAACGGCAATAGAAGTAATTGCTTTACCTTTCGTATTTTTAAGGTAGCGACTTACACCCGTGATTGTACCACCCGTACCTACACCAGCTACGAATGCATCTACTTTACCGTCTGTATCTTCCCAAATTTCAGGGCCAGTGGTTTTTTCGTGAATAGCTGGGTTAGCCGGATTGTCGAACTGCTGAAGCAATACGCATTTGTCTGGATCTGATGCCACAATTTCTTGTGCAGCGGCAACCGCACCTTTCATGCCCTTAGGCGCTTCAGTAAGAACAAGGTTTGCGCCCAAAGCTTTTAGAAGTTTGCGACGCTCAAGGCTCATGCTACTAGGCATGGTTAGCGTTAGCTTATAACCGCGAGACGCTGCAACAAACGCCAAAGCAATACCTGTGTTACCACTGGTCGGCTCTACAATTTCTTTACCTTCGGTAAGGACACCGCGCTTTTCAGCATCCCAAATCATGTTTGCGCCAATACGGCACTTAACGCTGAAGCTTGGGTTACGCGATTCAATTTTTGCGTATACATTACCTGATGTTACGCGATTTAGCTTAACTAGTGGCGTGCGGCCAATAGATAGGGAATTGTCGTCAAATACGTTCATTATAAATCCTTACCTCGTTCCTTATTTTATAGGAAACCCCGTCTGTCGTGATCTGTACGACCTTTTTAATAGTTAATAATTCAACGCGTGTGATAGTTAATAATTCACAGCCTGAATTAGGGGATTTCGTCATACCCCTATATCATTGGTCCCAATCAGTAAAATGCAAAGTGCTTTTTAGCTATATGTTATATCTATGGGCAATCATGAGAAGGCCTTGATATTATAGTTAAAATTGCAAAGACGAAAAATTATACGGAGTACAACAATAATGGCTTTTAGTGGCACGTCTAATTATATCGCAACCAAAGACTTACAGCTGGCGGTTAACGCAGCTATTACGCTAGAGCGTCCGCTTTTAATTAAAGGCGAGCCGGGCACAGGTAAAACCATGCTTGCTGAAGAATTGGCCGAGAGTTTAGGCACCGAACTAATTCAGTGGCACATTAAATCAACCACTAAAGCACAGCAAGGTTTGTACGAATACGACGCAGTGTCACGTCTTCGCGACTCTCAACTTGGTGATGATCGCGTTCACGATATCAGCAACTACATCGTAAAAGGTAAATTATGGGAAGCCTTTAGCGCAGAAAAGCGCCCGGTACTATTAATTGATGAAATTGATAAAGCTGACATTGAGTTTCCCAACGACTTGCTGCTAGAGCTCGATAAGATGGAGTTCTTCGTTTATGAAACGCAGGAACGTGTAGTCGCGAAGCAGCGTCCTATTGTTATTATTACATCGAACAACGAAAAAGAGCTGCCAGATGCTTTCTTGCGCCGTTGTTTCTTCCACTACATTCAGTTCCCGAATCCAGAGGAAATGCAAGAAATCGTTAACGTACATTTCCCAGATTTAAAGAAAAAGCTGCTTGATGAAGCGTTAAAGGCCTTCTTTGAAATTCGCGATGTACCAGGGCTTAAGAAAAAGCCTTCTACCTCTGAACTTATCGACTGGCTTAAGCTCTTGGTTGCCGAAGATATTCCACCAGAAGCGCTTCACTCAAAAGACGGAAAAGCTGCTATTCCACCACTTTACGGGGCACTGCTTAAAAACGAACAAGACATACATTTGTTTGAAAAACTGGTCTTTATGGCGCGTCGCTAATGCTTATTCAGTTTTTTTATACACTGCGAAAATATCAGGTTAAAACCACGCTGCGCGAGTTGCTGGATTTGCTTAGTGCGCTTGAAAAGCACGTGGTGTATGCCGATATCGAAGCGTTCTACAGTTTGTCGCGTACCATAATGGTGAAGGACGAAACTCAGTACGATAAGTTCGACAGGGCGTTTGCTGAATATTTTGAAGGTGTTGAATCTGTCGATTTGTTTGGCAAAGAGATTCCTGAGGAATGGCTGCGTAAGGAAATTGAAAAAAATTTAAGCCCTGAAGAGCGTGAGGCGCTGCGTAAAGCCGGTGGCCTTGAAGAACTGATGGAAACGTTGAAAAAGCGCTTAGAAGAACAAGAAAAGCGTCACCAAGGTGGAAATAAATGGGTGGGCACCGGCGGAACATCGCCCTTTGGCGCTTATGGTGACAACCCGGAAGGCGTGAGAATAGGGCAAAAGGGAAACAGAAAGTATTCGGCAGTAAAAGTATGGGATAAACGCGAGTTTAAAAACCTAAGCTCTGATGTAGAACTGGGTACGCGTAACATAAAAGTGGCTCTTAGGAAGCTACGCAAGTTTGCTCGCACCGGCGCAAGTGAGCAGCTAGATGTGCCAACAACCATAGGTGAGACAGCTAAAAAAGGCGGTTTACTCGATATACACATGGCACCAGAGCGTCACAATGCGGTAAAAGTGTTGATGTTTTTTGATGTGGGAGGCTCTATGGACCCACACGTAAAAAGTACTCAAGAGCTTTTCTCTGCGGTGCAAAGCGAGTTTAAATACTTAGAGTACTTTTATTTCCACAACTGCGTGTATGAGGAGGTGTGGAAAGATAACCTTCGTCGCAATAAAGAACGCATTCCTATTTGGGATATCATTCATCGCTACGGAAAAGACTACAAGGTAATTTTTGTAGGTGACGCTACCATGGGACCGTATGAAATAACGTATCCAGGTGGCAGTGTAGAGCATTGGAATGAAGAGCCGGGCAGTGTGTGGATGCAGCGTTTATTGAACCACTTTAACAACGCTGTGTGGCTTAATCCGCAAGCTGAGAATTACTGGCCGTATTATTCGTCTATCAAAATTATTCGTGAAATAATGGAAGACAGAATGTATGGGCTAACGCTTGAAGGGTTAACGGCTGCTATTAAAGGGCTTAGCAGAAGCCGCTAAGCCCTTTGACGTGTAACGTTTTATTTCTTTGATATAACGGATGTTGAATTGAAGTCGGAAAACTATGCCGTAGCTCTTGTGGTGTTGGCGGGCGGAAAGAGCGCTCGCTACAAGGGTAATAAGCTTTTATCGGAACACCCAATTTCTGCGCTTTCTCTTGTACAACACAGTGTGGGGGAGGTAGTTAGTGCGCGCAATGACTTAGCGTTAACCAGTGAATTACCCATTACCGTTGTTACGGGTAAATGGCATGATTCCGTAAATACGCAGCTAAAGCACTCTCTATGTAAGGTTTCTGAACTACCCATCAGTATCGTTCGCAACGCTAATTGGGATGAAGGCCTTGCATCAAGTATTCGCACGGGACTTACGCATCTTTTAAGCCTTTCATCACTGTCGAAATCAGTATCCCCGACAGCAAAGGGCTTGTGTACAAGACCTACTCATGTGCTATTCACGTTGGCCGATTTGCCGAGTCTTGATGCACAAGACTTCGTTCGCCTTATCAACACTTCTTATGCGAACCCTAATCACATAGTATGCAGTGAATGGCAAAAGCAGGGAGAGAACAATAGTCGATTAACCGTACCTGCTATCTTTCCTGAAGCGGTATTTAGTGAACTGCTAGCGCTAAGTGGCGATATGGGGGCTAAGCCGGTTATTAAGAAGTATGCGAAATTAGGTAGGGTAACGGCTGTGTCTATACCTAACGCACAATTTGATATAGACACGCCACAAGACTGGGACAAACTAAAAAGCAGGGGGTAACTGCTTTGGTTCAATTGAACGGTTTAAACGTTCAGCGTGCTTATGCGGATTGGTATTATGCATTCGCGATACGATGCACAGCACTGGGCCTTTGGATGTAAAGAAGGCGTGCACCTAGCATAACAGCTGCAGCACTCAATCCTACAATGAAGCCAATCCAAAACCCTGCTGCGGCCATTGGTTCTGCCGTTATCCAGTTTGTTCTACCTAAAATAACGCCTGTAGGTAGACCTATTAACCAGTAGGACACAAAGGTAATAATAAACATCGCTGTTGTGTCTTTATAGCCGCGTAATGCATTAGCCGAAATCACCTGAACCGCATCAGACAATTGGAATAACGCCGCATAAATCAATAACGCATTTGCCAAGGTATATACGGCTTCGTCGCTGGTGTACAGGCCAATAATGAACCCCTTTGCTAGCAGAGTGAAGCTAGCCGTACACGCAGCGGTGAAAAAACCGATCAGAATAGCGGTTCGAGCTGCAATTTTTGCCTGTCGTGGGTTATTTTGCCCTATGCGATAGCCAATGCGAATTGCTGCTGCCATACCAATACTCATAGGAAACATGAACATTAGGGCCGAGAAGTTCAGTGCGACTTGGTGGGCCGCTACCGTTGTGGCACCAAAAGGGGCTAATAACAATGCAACCAGTGAAAACAGCGTCACTTCGAACAGGATAGTCATAGCAATGGGCAAACCCATTTTGAAGGTACGATTTATGGTTACCATGTTAGGTTTATACAACTGTCCAAACAAATTGTACTTTTGCAGGGCAGGGGCAAAACGAACATAGATAACGGTTGCTATAAGCATAGTGTAAATCACAATGGCCGTTGCAATACCACAACCCGCACCGCCCATAGCTGGTAATGGGCCTACACCATAGATAAACAGGTAGTTCCCTACAATGTTCGCCATCAGCCCGATAACCGTAATAATCATAGTGGGTTTGGTTTTACCCAAGCCTTCACAATAGTTTCTAAGCCATTGGTAAAGTGCAAATCCAGGCATAGCGAACAGCACATAAAGTACGTAGTCTACGGTAATGCTAAATAGCTCGGGCGCCATAGGGAACAGCGCGACTATGCTTTCAGTAAATGGAATTAAGCCTGCTACCGCTAATCCCACAAAGAAAACCAGATAACCAGCTTGCTGACTTGCGTCGGCAATACCACTTAAATTTTTGTTTCCCTGCAACCGTGAAATAATTGGGGGAAGTGCCAGCGCTATACCCTGTATAAAGCAAAGCAGTGGCACGGTGATGCTAAATCCAAGTGCTACCGCAGCCATGTCGGTTGCACTGTAACGCCCAGCCATAATAGTATCGCTAACGCCCATTAGCATTTGAGTAATCTGCGCAACCAACAATGGCCATGCTAGTTTTAAAATGTCTCTTCCTTCTAAAAGAAAGCGTTTCTTATTCACGGTAATGTGTCTCTATATGGGTCGCCTAGGGCGATAAAAATGCAGAAAATAAAAACGAGCTTAAAAGCCTTAACGAAGCAGCGTTTCAACAACGAACTTGTTAAAAATGTAGCGGTATAACCGGAACCGTATCGCCAACTTTTAACTCACTTATATCTTCATGTACTACCATTAGGCAGTTAGCAGAAGTGATTGAAGTCATAACGCCAGAGCTTTGTGACCTAAATGGTGTGACTTCCCATTCACCTTGATTATTTCTTACCATGGTTGCACGCTGAAAGTCTCGGCGGCCTGCACGTCGCTTAAGAGGTGTCGTAATGCTAGCGTTAACAAAGAACGGCTCGTGCGGTTGTACTTGTCCTTGCATTTTTTTGATAACAGGCACAACCAATAATTTTGCGGTAACAAATGAAGACACAGGATTGCCCGGCAAACCGCAAAACAACGTGTTGTTTATTTTACCCAGAGCAAAGGGTTTACCCGGTTTAACTGCGACTTTCCAAAAGTCGATAGTGCCCAATTCAGCGATGATATCTTTTACATAGTCGGCATCGCCCACAGATACACCACCGCTACTTACCATTACATCTACACGCTCGCTCGCCTCAATGAAGAGTTTACGCAAAGAAGCTTCGTCGTCTTCTACAATGCCGAAATCAACAAGCTCTACGTTTTCATTGCTTAAAATGCTGCTTACACCAACGCGATTAGACTCGAAAATTTGTGTCGATTTACAGGGTTCGCCAGGTGCAGCAAGTTCAGAACCAGTCGCGACTACACCAACGCGAAGTTTTCTGAATACTGCCACCTTGCTGTTTCCTTGGGAGGACAGCAGCATAAGGTGTTCGGCGTGAAGGCGCGTGCCCTTGCTTATTAGTGTATCGCCACTGGCGATATCATTGGCCTTTTTACGTATATTCTCTTGCGCCGATGGAATTTTATTGATCAAAACCGCGCCATCATGACTTTCGGTATTCTCTACCATTACAACGGCGTTAGCATTGGCAGGCACCGGGGCCCCCGTCATTATTTTAAATGCTTTGCCTTTTTCAAGCGGCTCATCAGCACTCATGCCAGCTGTAATTACACCCTGTACTTCGAGTTTACCACTGTGTTTAAGATCTTCTGCATTTACGGCATAGCCATCCATTGCTGAATTATCCCATGGCGGGACATCAACGTGGGCAGTTACATCTTGGGCCAAGATGCGGTTGTTGGCGTCAAAAATGCTCACTTGCTCAACGTCGTTTATCGCTTTTGCAGCGTCTAATGCTTTAGTGAGGGCTTCTTCTAGTGAAAGCCATTTAGATGACATACCAACAACTCCATGAAATGATTTAACACGCGGATATTACAGAAAAACAGGCCTTATACCAAAGGTTAAAGCGTGAAATAAAAGAAAGTATGCGTAAACGACGCAATTGAAGTTTCATCAACGGCTATGTCAGATGAATTAAGAAGCGAACGTTAATATCTCTTCAAAGTCGTCGAAAACCCAGTTAGGTTTATATTTTGCGATGTTCTCACCATAGTTATACCCGTAGGTAAGCCCTATACTTTTTATGTTCGCGGCTTTTGCGGCAACAATGTCATTTTTAGAATCTCCAACCATTACACACTGTGAGGGCGAAACACCAAGCTTTTCACAGGCGTGCAGAAGGGGAAGGGAAGAAGGCTTTTTTTCCGGTAAACTATCACCGCCAATGGTAAGCGAAAACAACGAGAATATTGAGAACGATGAAAGGATAGGCTCAATAAATTCCGAAGGTTTATTAGTGATTAATGCTAGCGTGAACCCTTGTTCTTTTAGCGCGTGAAGTGTTGAGAACACGCCGTCGTACAGCACTGTACTCTTAGTATCTAGCGTTCGGTAATAGAAAAGAAATTTTTCTAAAGCGGCATCAATCTCGTTTGATGTGTAATGGTGTCTGATCTTTGCGTTGCCGCTCAATCCGCGTTCCACCAGAACACGAGCACCATTTCCAACCCAGTGTCTAATTGTCTGCTCGTTATACGTTGGTAATTGGTAGTCGTTTAATGTTTGGTTTAACGCTGTTGCCAAATCAGGAACAGAGTCTACCAAGGTTCCGTCTAAATCGAAAAAAAAGGTATTAATTTCTTGCATTACAAACTTTTGATTTGCTAACTCGTGTGACAAGCATAACACCGCAGTATCCTTACCGCGGTAGATTTATTGGTCGACTGGCGTTATAAGCTCAAAGATTCATTCAAAATCTTGGTTGCTGATCCAAAGCACTTGATAAGGCTTCATTTGTAAGAAACCACTAGAAAGGGCTATCTCGTCACGGGTGATGAGATCAATCCAATTATCTGTGCCAATAAGATTTATGTCAGACAGCAAAATTGTTTGTTCTTCGTCTGAAATATTACTAATACAGAAAATACTTTGCTTTCTATCGAGACTTTGTCGCCAGTAGCCAAATAATTGGTTACCAAGCTGCAAAGTAAACTGCGTTGCATTGGGGTGAAATGCAGGCTGCGCTTTACGTATACGTATAAGCTGCGAGATTCGAGTGAGTACTTTGTGATGCTGTGAAAAGGGCGAGTCTAACAGTGCCTCTAACTCGTTAAAGTCCCAACGTTTTCTGTTGATTGAACGATTTTGTCCTGTATTAGCGACTTTTTCGTAATCGTTGGATGTGCCAAGTAAACTGTGAATGTAAATTCCTGGTATACCTTCCATACCTAACATTATGGCGTGAGCACAAATAAATCGGTCCACTTGATACTTATCAGGGCCCTTGGTGGTTCCTTGCAGCGCGTCGAACAGGGTGATGTTTATCTCGTAAGGCTTTTGCTGACCGTGATCAGAAGCGCGCCACGACACCTTGCCGCCAAAGTGTTGCATTGTATGCACAAGCTCTGAAATTTCTTCATCTGACAGTAGGCCTTCCGCCGGACGCAAGCCAATACCATCGTGCGAAGCGATAAAGTTAAAGTAGGCTGTGCCGTTTTGCGCCGGTGGCATACTCATCATCCAGCTTTTCAAATACGTACAATCACCCGTTACTAATGTATTTACAAGTAACGGCGGAAGCGAAAAGTTGTAGATAGCATGGGCTTCGTTAGCATTACCAAAGTACGTTAGGTTTTCCCTGTTGGGAATATTGGTTTCGGTAATGATTATGATGGAAGGATCCACATGTTCAATCAGCGTTCGGATCAAACGTATGACTTCGTGGGTTTGGAATAGATTAATGCAGTTTGTACCTACAATTTTCCAAAGAAATGCCACTGCGTCTAAGCGAAAGATTTTAGCGCCTTTATCAATATACAGCTTGATGATATCGATAAACGCTAACAACACCTTGGGGTTTCTAAAGTCAAAGTCAACTTGGTCGTGACTAAAGGTACACCATACGTACTTTGTGCCAATTGCAGTCTCTGTTTCGCGTAGTAAGGGCGATACGCGAGGCCGCGTTACCATAGAAAGGTCGTCAGACGGATCTGCTGTAAAGAAAAAGTCTGACCCGGGGCCTTCGCCTTTAACAAAGTTGTCAAACCAAACACTTCTCGCCGAACAGTGATTAATAACCAAATCGGTCATTAGCCCATAATCTTTGGCAATAACTTCGATGTCATCCCATGACCCCAACGCTTCATTCACCGTAGAGTAGTCGATAACCGAAAACCCATCGTCTGAGCTGTACGGAAAGAAGGGGAGGATGTGAACGTTATTAACGGTGTTCTTGCAGTAGCGGTGCAAAAACTTATTTAACGTAACCAGCGGGCGCTCCCCTTCGTCAATGACACTATCACCGTAGGTAATCATGATAATGTCATCTTCATCCCAATAATTGTGATGAGACTGAGGTGAAGCAATATCCGTTTGCTGCTGAATGCCTATAGTGTTCATTAACTCAGTCGCTAGCGTCTCATACGAGACGTCCAGCGATACATCGGCATAAATGCTTTCTAAATGGTGTTTTACTTTGTCATGGAGATGGTCCCATGCCATATTACTTACTCCATATATTCTGCAGTATCGGCTTCAACCGCTTCTAATAGTCGTTCTAAAATATCGGGTACCGCGCTGGTCACGCGGTTCCAGCTTGGTATAAACGGCGTTTCCATAGGGTTTTCTAAAAAGTTTTGCCCCGCTTTCATGATGTTACTGGCAAACATTTCTACTGCTTTCTCTTCGCTGTGAATGTCTAAGTTCAAGCCATTCATTACCGCGTCATTGTGGTAGGTTTCTATAAAGTCTAGCGCAATACGGAAATAGGTGGCTTTAATTGAACGGAACATTTCGTTGCTAAACGTATAGCCTTGCGTGGCAAGTTTTCTGAAAATGGCTTTGGTAATGTCGATAGACATTTTAGACAAACCACCTTGGTCGTTATTAAGCGATAAATCCTGATGTTTATGGTCGTAAATATCACATATATCTGCCTGACACAGGCGGTTGTGCGAATAGTTGCGGTGCATTTCAGAAAGCACACCAATTTCTAAGCCCCAGTCACTTGGAATGCGAATATCGTTTAGTACGTCGCGTCTAAACGAAAACTCACCCGCTAATGGATAGCGGAAGCTGTCCATAAACTCCAAGTATTCGTTGTCTCCCATAATGCGTTTTAATGCACGAAGTAATGGCGTAACGAGAAGTCGAGAAACGCGGCCATTAATTTTGCCGTTAGCCACACGCGCATAGTAACCCTTACAAAACTCGTAGTTAAACATTGGGTTGGCTACAGGGTAGATAAGCTTGGCGAGCAAATCTTTGTTATAGGTAACAATATCGCAATCGTGTAACGCAACTGACTCTGCGCGATTCGATGCTAGTACGTAGCCCATGCAGTACCAAACGTTTCGGCCTTTACCTAACTCCTTTGGCGCCAAGCCTTGAGCCTGAAGCTCTTCATCAAGTGCTTTAAGGCGAGGACCGTCGTTCCATAGCACTCTGTGATGCTGAGGAAGTTTGCCGAAGAATTTTAGTGCGTGTTTGTACTGCTCTTCATTGGCTCGGTCCAGACCGATGACAATTTCTGATAAGTAGGGCACGTCTGTTAATTCGTTGACGATATGTGGAAGTGCGTCGCCTTCTAATTCAGAAAAGAGCGACGGTAAAATAAGTGCCATAGGGCGCTTCTGTGAAAACTGTAGAAGCTCTGCTTCAAGCTCTTCGGTAGGACGACGAGCTAAGTTATGTAACGTAGTAACCACACCATTTTGATAAAAATCAGCCATGTGTCCTCCTGATCATAGGGATAGCAATTGAGTAAGCATTTCGTTCCAGCCTTCAGGGCCGGTTAGGGTGCTGGTATAGACCTCTTCTTTTTTTACTGCTGGTGGAGGATTTACCGGGGATAAAATGCGAATGGGGACGTGCGCCGCTTCAAGCATTGCAACGTCGTTCTTACCATCGCCAAGGGCAATAGTGTTAACTTTGGTGGTATGTTGCTTTTGATATTCATTGGCCAGCCACTTGAGAGCCTGGCCTTTATCGCAATTACCTGAAATATGAATGAAGCGGCCGCCTTCTAGAGGGAAAGCACCGCGATCTTTTACTACCTTTAAAAAGCGTTGTTTTTCTTCGTCAGTGCCTAGCCACAAAACCGGCTCGCCAAACTGGCGTTTGGCAGCAAGTGACGCTGACCTTTCGTCAAGCCCAGTACATTCCTGAATTTCTTGAATCGACATTTTTGAGAATTGTTTATACTTGCCTTCAAATTCGCTACCTATTTTTTCAAGTAGCTTAATCCAGTAATTTTTGTTTGAGATAAACGCCTTACACCAGTAGCCATCTATCCAAACCGTACCGCTGGGTTTTTGTTTGAAAAAGCCATGAGGGATGAAAATAGCGGCGCCATTTTCAATAATAAAAGGCCCGTCTAAACCAATACTCTCGCGCAGCGGTTGTAATTCAGCAAAGGTTTTGCTGGTAGTGGGAATAACGGGAATGTCCTTTTTTTCTAATGCCGTTAAAGCCGGTTTCGCCGCCTCGAAAGAGTAGGTATGGTGGTCTAACAGCGTGCCGTCCATATCGGTGAAAACAAGCGTTTTCGTCATCGTTTTACGTCCTGTTTAGTTATCGTTCTTGTTTCATCTAGATAAAACACGGTGTCGCACTTTTCAGGCAAGTGACTTAATGCGTGTTCAGTGATGCGTTGGTAGTGTTGCACAAAGTTTGCCACTTCTTCATCAGACATCACTCCATCGCTATCTTTTAACGCTTTTTGGGCGAGTTTATGTTCTTGTTCTAACCGCCATTGATACACACAGTCGAAACTCGGTGCTTTCAGCATAATGCGGTAGTCTATTTTGTCGAACAACGTCTGATAATCGCCTGCTAGTTCAGTGTTTACAAAAGAGCGCCAAATGCCCAATGGGTCCTCTACTTCTTCAAGGTGGTTTACTGGCCGTTTAAGTTCGCTAGATGTTTGCGCAATAGCGCCCACACACCATCCTTCAAGTATGATGAAATCGGGTGAAGATTCGATTACAGGCCACTGTTCTTTGGGGAACGGGTTATCTGTAGCTTTGTTAAAGCGGGGCAGCGATGTACGCGTGCCTTTTTCTAAACTGCGAAACGTATTTAACGCTAGAGGAATGTCATGAGTACCCGGTACACCACGAGTTGCTAGAAGCGGGTGAACTTTTATTGCTAGCGCATTTCGCTGCGACTGGTCGTAGTAAAAATCGTCAATTGAGAGTGATACCACTTTTTTGTTGTGGACCGAGGTAAGGAAGGACTCGATAAAACTGGTCAGAGTTGATTTACCTGAACCCTGACTGCCATTTATGCCCACGATAAATGGTTGTGTTGCACCGTCTTGGTGCTTAAGCAGTTGCTCACATAATGGGGTGAACCATTTTTGTGCAGTTTCTGCATAGGTACTTGGCAATTGATGCGTCGTTAGAAAGCCATGTATATCCATGTTGTCACCTTAATCAATGCAGAATTCGCACGTTCTTCTTGATTAAGATAACAACATTTGTGCCAATAGGGTAACAGAGGCGTGGTCTTACGACTTACTTCTTGTTAGCGACAATAACGGCCCTTTGTGGTGCAGGGTAACCTTCGATAGTGCGAGTAATATCTTCCGGATCGAGAAAATCTTTCAAAGATTGCGTTTCCATCCAAGGCGTTGCGCGCTGCTCATCTAGGGTTGTGTGGTTGATATCTACAACGCGAATATTTTCAAAGCCTAAGCGGCCTAACCAAACAGATAGGGCTGCAGTGCTCGGTAAGAACCACACATTTCGCATTTGTGCATAGCGTTCACCCGCCATCAATACTGTGTTTTCATCACCATCCACAACAAGGGTTTCAAGAACCAGTTCGCCACCTTTTCTTAGCTGGTCTTTAAGTTGCTGCAGAAACGCCATTGGGTCTTTACGGTGGTAAAGTACACCCATAGAAAACACAGTGTCGAAAGCTCTCAATGGCTGCATGTCTTCAATGCCCATCGGTAGAAAATGGATATTCTCGGAAGGCGCACTACTTTTACTAATAAATTGTTTAATGGCGTGAAACTGAATAAGAAACAGTTGGGTAGGATCTATACCTATTACGTTATTGGCACCTTCACCCAGCATGCGCCACATGTGATAACCACTACCACAACCTACGTCTAAAACGTTTCGGTCTTTCAGCGAACTAATATGAGGTGCTACGCGGTCCCATTTCCAGTCCGAACGCCACTCTGTATCAATATGAATTCCATGAAGATTAAATGGCCCTTTTCTCCAGGGCATAAACTGCTTTAGTAATCCTTCAATTTGTTTTTGGACATATTCATCTACGTCATTTTCGGTGCCAATGGAAACGCTTGAGGCTAAATCAACACAACTCGGCGACGTAGTCGGCAGCTTCGAAAGTAAACGGCACCATTTATCAAACTCACCGTGTTTAGCAGTTCGCTGCCAGGTGTCCATTTGTGCCGGCAGCGTTTGAAGCCAATGTGATAGCGGGCTGTCTATTAACGATTTGTAGCAATCGGTAAACCAAGTTTGTTCTAATTTGCTCATACTGTTCTTAATATGTGTTGGCGTTGCGGAAAGACGGACGTAGCGAGATTTGTTTAGCCTTTAATGGCAACCATAGACGTGAAGTTATAACATTTGTACCACATCACAACATCGGTAAACCCGACTTTTCTCAAGCGAGTATCATGCTCGTTAAATGTATCGGTTAGCATAACTTTTTCTAACGCGGCGCGCTTTTGGCTCACTTCTAGTTCACTATAACCGTTGTCGCGCTTAAATTGATGATGTAAATCTACCAGCAGTTCATTGCCAGTAAGGGTAGGGTGGCGTATTTTTTCTGATAGCACCAACATACCGCCGGGGTTAAGCCCGTCGTAAATGCGCTTTAATAACGCTTCGCGGTCAGCGGGGGGGATAAATTGCAAAGTGAAATTCATCACAACCAAAGAGGCATTCTTAATTTCTACACTTTGTGCAAACCCATGCTGAATAACAATTGGGTTTGGCAGTGTGAAGGTCTGTACGACGCGTTTGCAGCGCTCTACCATTGCTTCTGAAGCATCCACACCAATAATTTCACATGTATCGTTAGGTAAAGCTCTTGCCACAGATAAACTTGCAGCACCTAAGCTACAGCCAAGATCATAAACGACGGTATTGGGCGTAACGGCAATTTTAGCCAATTCGCCTATGGTGTGAACAATGGTTTCGTATCCAGGCACTGAGCGCTGAATCATATCGGGAAACACATCAACGACAGACTCGTCAAATTTAAAGTCATCTACTTTATTGAGTGCCTTTGCGTATATATTGTCGTGTTTCTTCACAGTGGGTCTTCAATTAACTAATTTGGGGCGCAATTTTACCGTTTGATACGTAAATGCCAATGGAAAACACCAAATTTGTTATATTTTGCGTGATTTTTCTGGTTTAGGGCTTTTCGTTAATGATCTAAAGTATTAATCTATACTCATAATACAATAAGGAAGCAGTAACGCTAATGACAAGAATTCTAGTAGCAGACGATCACCCATTGTTTCGCGAAGCTTTGAGCGGCGCGTTGGAACCTTACTTTGAAAACGCACAGATAATTCAAGCAGGAAGCTTGGATGATGCGATGGCGAAGCTAAACGAATTCGACGGTGTTGAGCTGATCCTTCTTGACCTTAATATGCCTGGCGGTGAATATTTTAACGGCCTTATCACGCTGCGTGAACAATACCCGAATATCCCTATTGGTGTTGTTTCGGGCAGCGATACTGTTGAGGTTGTCGCTCAAGTAATGAGCCTAGGCGCTCAGGGCTTTATCCCCAAAGTGTCGCAAACACGAGAAATTGCTCAGGCTATTGTAGACATTATTGGTGGCAAAAAGTGGCTTCCAGAAGGTATGGAAGAAGAACTAGAGAAAGTTGACGATGAACTTAAAGTTCTACTTCAGCGCTTCCGTGAACTTACACCTAAACAGATTCAAGTGCTTTCTTACTTACGCGCAGGCTTAATGAACAAGCAAATCGCTCACGAGATGAACGTTACGGAAGCAACCATTAAAGCACACATTAGTGCCATTCTTCGCAAGCTAGAGATCAACACGCGTACGCAAGCCGTATTGTTGATGGATAAACTCCAACTTAGCTAAACTAAGTATTTATCTAGTACTAATAAAAAACCGGATTAATCATCCGGTTTTTTTGGCTGTAAAATAATTTCACCACTTTCCGTGACGATCCCAAGACCTTTATCAGGGACATGGTCAAACTTCTTTTGACGCTTTATTAGAAGCGTAGTTGTTGTGTCATCCTTTAAGTCATTGTTAGACGTTTCTGTGTCAATCAGTTTGGTCAAGTATATAGCCCAGTATTCAACATGAGGCGTTGAGTAATCTTTGTAAAAGGCAATACCTATTTGATCTTGTTCTTGATAAAAAGGTAACTCTGCTAACAAGTGTTGACGGTGTGAAGTCGATGTTTTAAGTGCGTACCACACGTCATCAGCTGTTATATAACCACCAGCAAGGGCCTCCACTTGATTGCTCATCGCATCGCCATAATATTCTGGTAACGTTAAACCAGCATTGCGAATGCGAGTGTTCGGACTGCCGCCCAAAAAGTGAGACACCAAGCCTCTCTCAGCCATGTCTTTGGCTTTTGTTTCAGCCAGCATAACAAGCGTAGGATTACATTTTAGTACCGAACGTTGTTGACCTTTGTCGTTAGCAATTAATAAAGAGAGTTCTCTCGCCTGTTCGGTATTTCCGCAGGTTGTTTGATCGGCCAAGCAAAGGCTAGAAAATACGTAGGTGAGTGATGTAAATAGAATGCATCGTTGACGAAAAAGGCCGCGAGAGCGGCCCTTTTGTTTGGGTATGAAATTAAGCAGCTTTGCCACCTCGTTTCTTAGCAGTGGTGTTGGAATTAACCTTCGCTACTAATTCTTCGTGGTCGAAATCATCGACGTTGATAGTGCGAAGTCTTCCAGCTTCAGTCTTACGAAGTAGATTCGCTTCTTCTTCGTTAATAATTCCTTCTGCTAGCGCTTCGTCAGCAAGCACATCTAAACGGGTAAACGGTAGTTTAGCTTTTTTGTGCTTACAAATACGTTCGAAGATAGGCTCACTTGCTAGTACATCATCAAGAGTTTGCTCAAGATCGCCAAACAAGCTTCCTTCCTCACGGGTGAGGTACTGACCATAACCTAAACGGCTACGTGCAGTTGAAGGCGTTTGAAGCATTTGTGCAATAGCATGTTCTGTCTTGTCTGAAGGCTTACCAATACGTCGGCCAAACGGAATCACCATAACGCGAAGCGCTGCAGCGATTGCGCGGTTAGGGAAGTTAGCCAAGAAGTCATCAATTGCTGTCTCGATATCGTGCAATGTAGTTTGCATTGCCCAATGTAAAAGCGGTAAATCTTCTTTTAGACGACCTTCTTCGTCGAAGCGTTTAAGCGTTGTACTACCCATGTAAAGGCCACTTAGGATGTCACCTAAACGCGCTGATAAACGCTCGCGACGCTTAAGATCACCACCAAGCACACCCATAGAGACATCGGTTAGTAGTGCTAAGTTTGCACTGTAGCCTTGAAGTAGCTTGTAGTAACGCGCCGTTTCGTCAGTGAACGGTGCGCTGCTGAATGCGCCATTGGTTAACGAGAACCAAATACTGCGAACAGTATTAGCTACCGCAAAGCCAATATGACCGAATACCGCTTTATCAAACGCTTTCAACGCTTCTTTATTGTCTTCGATAGACGCAGCTTCTATTTCCTTAAGCACGTAAGGGTGACAACGCATTGCACCTTGACCAAAGATCATCATGTTACGGGTTAGAATGTTTGCGCCTTCAACCGTAATTGATACTGGTACACCTTGATAGCCGCGACCAAGGTAATTGTTTGGCCCAAGCATAACGCCTTTACCGCCGTGAACATCCATCGAATCATTAATGATTTGACGCATCTTCTCGGTTAAGTGGTACTTACAGATAGCCGAGATAACAGAAGGTTTCTCACCAAGGTCTACACCCACCGTTGAGAAGCGTGTTACGCCATCCATCAAATATGCATTACCACCAATGCGCGCAAGCATTTCTTCAACACCTTCCATATGACCTACAGGCATACGGAACTGGCGACGAATACGTGCATATGCACCCGTTGCAAGAGATACTGATTTAGCACCACCAGCAGCAGATGAAGGAAGGGTAATACAGCGACCTACCGACAAACATTCAACCAGCATGCGCCAGCCGCGACCTGCCATTTTCGGACCACCAATGATGTAATCGATTGGAACGAAAATATCTTCACCCTTAATAGGGCCATTTTGGAATGGCGTATTGAGTGGGAAGTGACGGCGACCAATCTCTAAACCTTTAGTGTCGCGAGGAATAAGGGCACATGTTATGCCCGGCTCTTTGTTATCACCTAGAAGACCTTCAGGATCTTGAAGTTTAAAGGCAAGACCAATAACCGTAGCAACAGGCGCAAGGGTGATGTAGCGTTTGTTAAACGTTAGGCGCATACCCAACACTTCTTCGCCATTCCACTCGCCTTTACATACAACGCCAACATCAGGGATCGCACCTGCATCAGAGCCAGCTTCTGGGCCGGTTAATGCAAAACAAGGGATTTCTTCACCGGCAGCAAGACGGGGAAGATAATGATCTTGTTGCTCTTTTGTACCATAGTGCTGAAGTAATTCGCCCGGGCCCAATGAGTTTGGTACACCGACTGTGCTTGATAGCACCGCGCTTACGCCCGCAAGTTTTTGAAGAACGCGAGACTGGGCATATGCCGAAAACTCTAGACCGCCATACTCTTTCTTGATGATCATAGCGAAGAATTTGTGTTCCTTAAGGAACTGCCAAATTTCAGGTGAAAGATCAGCATCTTTATGGTTTATTTGCCATTCATCGACCATTGAGCACACTTTGTCACAAGGACCGTCTAAGAATGCTTGCTCTTCAGCAGTGAGTCGACCTTTCGGAATGCGGTGTAATTTATCCCAGTCTGGCTTGCCGCTGAAAATATCACCGTCCCACCATACCGTACCTGCGTCGATAGCTTCTTGCTCAGTGCTCGACATTTCAGGCATAACTTTGCGGTAGAAGGCTAGCAGCTTCTTAGAGATGTGCTGCTGTCTGATATTTGCAAGCGTGAACGGCAGTGTTAAAGCAAGGAACACTACCCAACCAAGCAGGCCGATGTCACCGAAAAGGGTGCCTAAAATCATAACACCTGCGCCCATGGCAACCGCTGTTACCAAGCTGGTTCGCTGATAACTAGCTACCGCTAGTGTCAGAACGACCAGTAAAAACCATATAAAATCTGCCATACTTCACTCCTGAAAGGCGTTAAACGTTACGCTAGTCTTATCTGGAGCATAGTGAGTTGCTTTATGAAAAGCAGTCACAGATCGAGGTCAGACCAGCATGCTGTAAACCTATTATTTAATAGGGCAAAGATCAAGATTTTTACATGAATATTCTATTAACAACGACATAAATAATAGGGTAGTGCGTTATCCGCTCTATAAGTATAGTCGTTGCTTATAAATACTGATTTAGAATGTGAATTGTGTTGCGAAACGAGAAGAGGTTACGTGAGGATAAGACAGCAACAGTGTAAATAAAAAAGCACGTCTGAATGCTAGTTCATAACGTGCTTTATTCAACAATTGTGAAAAAGTTGTTGAGACAAAAAACGGTTTATCTTTACGCTTTACTGCGTCTCAAACGATTTCAGTTTGATATCGCCCTGTTCATCGCCTTCTTTGAACTGTTGCAGACGAACTAACGTGTAGTTAAGTGATGGCGCAAACCAGGCAAACGTCTCACGCTTATTTGAGTCGCGAATAAGCTTAACTTTTACAGTTTCAATTTTACCGAAAGGTAAAGATAATACCTCTTCATCCACCACTTGAACGCCGTAGTGACGAAGTTCGCCACGATAATTTACGAAGTGGTATTCTAAAGATGTCTTACCTTCCGCTAACTGCTTTGCAAGGTCAATACGATAAATTTGGTTATCAAATTCACCGTTCCAATCAAATGTTTCGCCATTCTCGACTGCAATTTTGCCTTGTCCCTGATGACTAAACGTTACCTTAAGCTCTTTATCAGGTCCTGTGCCAGAACGATTATAGTAGTACTCAGAGGGTACGACGGTATTATCATTAACAGTAAAAATAGAATGTTCACTGCGTTTGTCAGACAAGAAAAACTTAGACACTTTTGACGTGTAAATTAGAGAATACTGTTGGTCACCTAATTTCGAGAGCTCAATATTCGCTTCGCCTACGT
>Ga0208764_10000796_pt1 | contig 20279 bp, 18 predicted proteins | sample ETNtaG_18_FD_185762 | JGI IMG/M metagenome (GOLD analysis project Ga0208764, IMG submission 185762) | Marine microbial and viral communities from oxygen minimum zone, Eastern Pacific Ocean - ETNP201302SV91 (SPAdes) (version 2) | ecosystem: Environmental > Aquatic > Marine > Oceanic ... | reverse complement strand
TAGAAATGGCTTATCTGAGTTCTCTAATGCTTTCTGAAAAAATAAATTTGGTAAGGTTATATGCTCCATTATTTCTTAATATCCCTCCCCATGAATTCATATAGCGCTAAAGCACTGCTTACACTAACATTTAATGTGTTAAAATCACTATCATTATTATTGGCAATTGAAACCAAAAAGTCACAATTCTCTTTTGTTAATCTTCTCAATCCTTTACCTTCTGAACCCAAAACTAACACTTTTTTTTCATTACTGTAATCTTTTGTATTATTAAGCATTACATGACTATTCTCATCTAAACCTATGATTATAAAACCTTTTTTTCTAATTTTTTTTAATGTCATTGATAAATTTGTTACTTTAATTATATTTACAGATTCTAAAGCTCCGGAAGCTGATTTTGCCAATGAACCATTAATTTCTGAACTATGATCTTTTGTAATTAAAAGGTTTTCTCCTCCAAAAAAGTTAAAAGTTCTAATAATGGCGCCAACATTTTGTGGATCTGTGACTTGGTCTAATGCTATTATGATATTGTTACTATCTATCACATCATCCAATCCCGGATAATTTAGTGGTTTTGTTTCAATAATAATACCTTGATGGGTGATTTTATTTTCTAAAAGCGTATTTAAATCGTTGTTTTTAACTATTTTTATTGAGTTAGTGATTTTAATTTTTTCATTTATATATTTATCAAAAACTATTTGAGTACAAAAAATATTAACAATATTTCTTTTATTGTTTTTCAGTGCCGCAATTGAAGCGTGTAATCCCCATATATAGTAGGGTGTATAATTCTTATTTTTGTTATTTTTTTTTCTAGCCATTTTTGAATATTTTTTAAGACTGATATTAAATTCTAAATATTAGAAAAATGGCAAAATATCAATATTTTATGGATTTTTTTTTAAATTATAGTAAGTTTTAATTTAATTATTTGTTTTGGGGTATTGACTTTCCTTACGGAAAGCTCAATAAACCACATCTGCTTTGGATTTTAAAGCATTGGTAAGCTCTCCAATTGTAAGGAGGGGTGCCCGAGTGGTTAAAGGGGACGGGCTGTAAACCCGTTGGCTATGCCTACGTAGGTTCAAATCCTACCCCCTCCACCAGTTGCAGAGCTGCTAGGTGGAAGGATAGGCGGGTGTAGCTCAATGGTAGAGCAACAGCCTTCCAAGCTGAAGATGAGGGTTCGATTCCCTTCACCCGCTCCATTAAGTCCGAAGCTTACTATAGCCGTTTACGGTTTTTAATATTTGGAGAAACATATTATGTCTAAAGAAAAATTTGAACGTACCAAACCTCACTGTAACATTGGGACGATAGGCCATGTTGACCATGGTAAAACAACACTAACTGCTGCTATCACTAAAGTATTAGCTGATGAAGGAAAGGCTGAGTTTTCAGCATTTGATCAAATCGATAATGCGCCAGAAGAAAGGGAGCGTGGTATTACAATTGCTACATCTCATGTTGAGTATGAAACAGAAAACAGACATTATGCTCATGTCGATTGTCCAGGTCATGCAGACTATGTGAAAAATATGATAACTGGTGCTGCTCAGATGGACGGTGGTATATTAGTTGTTTCTGCTGCTGATGGTCCTATGCCTCAAACACGTGAACACATTCTACTTGCAAGACAGGTTGGTGTTCCTGCTTTAGCGGTATTTATGAATAAAGTTGATCAAGTTGATGACGCAGAATTGCTTGATTTAGTTGAAATGGAAGTAAGAGAACTTTTAAATGAGTATGAATTTCCTGGTGATGATATTCCGATCGTTAAAGGTTCAGCGCTTGCAGCCCTTGAGGGAACGAATGATGAAACAGGAAAAAATGCTATTCTTGAGCTAATGTCTCAAATAGATAGTTATGTTCCTCAACCAGAAAGACCTAAAGATCAACCTTTCCTTATGCCGATTGAAGATGTTTTTTCAATTTCAGGTAGAGGAACAGTTGTTACTGGCAGGGTTGAGAGTGGTGTAATTAATGTTAATGAAGAGATTGAGATAGTTGGTGTAAAAGAAACTCAAAAAACAGTTTGTACTGGTGTTGAGATGTTTAGAAAACTTTTAGATCAAGGTGAGGCAGGTGATAATGTCGGCATTCTTTTAAGGGGCATTGACAGAGAGCAGGTTGAAAGAGGGCAGGTTTTATGTGCTCCAGGTTCAATAACTCCTCATACAAAATTCAAAGCTTCTGCATATATTTTAACAAAAGAAGAAGGTGGAAGACATACACCTTTCTTTACTAATTATCGTCCTCAATTCTATTTTAGAACAACAGATGTTACTGGTGTTTGTCAGTTAGATAAAGGAACTGAAATGGTTATGCCTGGTGATAATGTTGAAATGGATGTTGAATTAATAGTTCCAATTGCTATGCAAGATAATCTTAGGTTTGCTATTCGTGAAGGCGGTAGAACAGTTGGTGCTGGAGTAGTTTCAAAAATAGTTGAGTAATTTTATTTGGAGGAGTGTAGCTCAATTGGCTAGAGCACCGGTCTCCAAAACCGGGGGTTGGGGGTTCGACTCCCTCCACTCCTGCCAATATTTTAAATTTGAGAGATCAAAAGATGAAAAGAACAGGTCCAATAGAATTTATTCAACAGGTTAGAAATGAAGTTTCGAAAGTAACTTGGCCATCCAGAAATGAAACCATGATTACAACTTTAATTGTCATAGTATTTTCATTTTTTGCATCAATATTTTTCTTCTTAGGTGATCAAGTTATGAGTTTTGGAATTCAACTTGTTTTAGGATTGGGTAATTAAATATGTCTAAAAATTGGTATATAGTTCATGCCTATTCAAATTTTGAAAAAAAGGTTGCTGAATCAATTAAAGAAAGAGCTGAGATTGAGAATCTTGAACATGCTTTTGATGAAATAATTGTCCCTACTGAAGAAGTTGTTGAACTTAGAAGAGGAAGAAAAATTAATAGAGAGAGAAGATTTTTCCCAGGTTATGTTTTAGTAAACATGGACCTAACTGATGAAACATTTCATTTGGTTAAAAGTACTCCTAAAGTAACAGGTTTTCTTGGTTCAGAGCATGGAACAAAACCTCATCCTGTTTCAAAAGAAGAAATTGATAGAATTATTAATCGTGTTGAGGAAACTGCTGATGGGCCAAGGCCTTCAGTTATTTTTGAAATTGGAGAGCAGGTTAGAGTTTCTGAAGGACCTTTTGCATCATTTAATGGTCTTGTTGAAGAAATTGATGAAGAAAAATCTAAACTTAAAGTTGCTGTTTCTATTTTTGGTCGTCCAACTCCAGTAGAGCTTCAATATACGCAAGTTGAAAAATTATAGGTTAAAATAGGTAAATAAATGGCTAAAAAAATAGAAGGATATCTAAAATTACAAGTCCCAGCTGGGCAAGCGAGCCCATCTCCACCTATCGGTCCAGCTTTAGGTCAAAGAGGTTTAAACATAATGGATTTTTGTAAGGCATTTAATGCTAAAACACAAAATGAAGAACAAGGCACTCCGCTTCCTACAACAATAACTATTTATGTTGATAAATCTTTTGATTTCGTTATAAAGACTGCTCCGACAAGTTATTTGTTAAAGAAGGCTGCAAAAATTGATAAAGGTGCTGGTAATGTTGGTTCTGAAACCTGTGGTTCAGTAACTTTGGCTCAATGTAAAGAAATTGCTGAGGCTAAGATGAAAGATTTAAATGCTAATGATATTGAGGCAGCAGTGAATATTGTAAAGGGTTCCGCTAGATCTATGGGATTAGAGGTTAAATAATTATGGGCTCAAGAAGCAAAAGATATGTTGAGGTTTCTGAAAAAATTGACTCTGATAAAGTCTATACACTTGATGAAGGAATAGATTTAATAAAAGATTCTTCTAATCTTAAGTTTGATGAAACAGTTGATATTGCTATTAATTTAAATATTGATCCAACATTCTCTGATCAAAATGTACGTGGTGTTATTAATCTACCTAGTGGAATTGGTAAAGACCTCCGTGTAGCTGTTTTTGCAAAAGAAGATAAAGCTAAAGAGGCTGAAGAAGCTGGAGCGGATATAGTTGGTTCCGAAGATTTAGTTGAAAAAATTTCTTCTGGTGATATTGATTTTGAAAGATGTATTGCAACACCTGATATGATGCCTCTTGTCGGAAAATTAGGAAAAGTTCTTGGGCCAAAAGGATTAATGCCTAATCCAAAGATAGGTACGGTTACAAATGATATAGCAGATGCCGTAAAGTCTGCAAAAGCTGGTTCAGTGGAATATAGAAATGATAAAGCAGGAATTATTCATGCTGGCGTTGGTAAGGTTAGCTTTTCTAAAGAGGACCTAAATGCCAATGTTATTGAGTTTGTTAAGGCAGTAAAAAAGGATAAACCTAGCGCTGCTAAAGGGGTGTTTATAAAAAAAGTATCTTTAAGCTCTACAATGGGAGCTGGATTAAGAATTGACACAGGAGTTTTTAATTAAGCTTTTGTTTCAAGTGCATTTTAATGCACAAACTGTCCTAGACTATGGGTGTCTTAAACTTAATAAATTTGCCCATACGAGACAAAAAGGACAGCCTGGTTTACTTAGTAAACCTTTTGTTAATAATTTCCTGTAAAGGAATTAGGAGTTTAAAAATGGATAGAGCAGCAAAAGAGAAAGTTGTTTCAGATTTAACAAAAAAATTTGATGAATCTAATTTTTTCATTTTAACACATAATAATGGGCTATCTGTTCATGAAATTACTAGTTTAAGGAATCAATTAAGAGAAGCTGGAAGTACTTTTAAAGTTGTTAAAAATAGCTTAGCAAAAATTGCTGTTAATGACACTAAAGTAAAAGATCTTTCAGAATATTTTAGTGGACCTTTGGGGATAGTTTTTTCTGAAGAACTAACCTCACAACCAAAAATAATTTCTGATTTTACAAAAGATAATGAAAATTTATTAGTTGTAGGGGGATTTATGGATGGTGAAATTATTGACAAAGAGACTATTAGTAAACTGGCATCACTACCGAGTCTTGATACTTTAAGAGCTAAAATAATTGGTTGCTTAACTTCTTCTGCATCAAAAATTGCTGGAATTGTTAATAAACCTGGTCAACAAGTTGCTCAAGTTTTAAGTGCTAAAAGTCAAAGTGGTGAGGCCGCTTAATTTAACTTATTAGGAGAAAAAAATGGCTGATTTAGAAAAAATTGCTGAAGAATTATCAAATTTAACTGTTCTTGAAGCTTCGGAGTTATCAAAAATTCTTGAAGAAAAATGGGGAGTTTCTGCTGCTGCGCCAGTTGCTGTCGCTGCTGCTGCACCTGGAGGTGAAGCCGGAGGAGATGCTGCTGAAGAAAAAGATTCATTTACTATTGTTCTTACTGATGTAGGTGACAAGAAGATTAATGTTATTAAAGAAGTTAGAACTGCGACTGGTCTTGGCTTAAAAGAAGCAAAAGATATAGTTGAATCTGCACCAAAAGAGATTAAAGAGGATGTTCCTAAGGATGAAGCTAACGAAATTAAAGAAAAATTAGAAGCTGCAGGAGCAAAAGTAGAACTTAAATAGTTTTTTTTCAGAAATAAATCATAAATAAGGGTCTTATTAATATGACAGAAAATTTTAATGCTAGAAAAAGAATAAGGAAATCTTTTCAAAGAATTGAAAATATTGCAGAAATGCCTAACTTAATTGACATTCAGAGATTATCCTATGATCTATTCCTGCAAAAAAATATCTTGCATGATGAAAGGTTGAATAAAGGCTTAGAAAATGTATTTAGAGGTGTATTCCCTATTCATGACTATTCAGAGTCATCTACAATAGAATATATATCTTATTCATTTGATGAGCCAAAATTTGATACAGGCGAGTGCATTCAAAGAAGCCTTACATATGCTGCCCCACTTAAGGTAACTCTTAGGCTTATAGTTTATGATGTTGATGAGGATAATGAGACTAGATCAATAAAGGATGTAAAAGAACAAGATGTTTACATGGGTGACCTTCCTTTGATGACAGATAATGGGACATTTATTATTAATGGTACCGAGAGAGTTGTTGTATCTCAAATGCATCGTAGCCCAGGAGTATTTTTTGATCATGATAAAGGAAAAACACATTCTTCTGGAAAAATTCTATATGCAGCAAGAATAATTCCATATAGAGGTTCTTGGCTTGATTTTGAATTTGACGCTAAAGATATTCTTAATGCAAGAATAGATAGGAAAAAGAAATTTCCGGCCACAACTGTTCTTTATAGTTTAGGTTTTGATTCTAAAGATATTCTGTCCTTATTTTATAAAAATGAAATTCACACAAGACAAAAAGATGGCTGGAAAAAACCATTTATTTCTGAAAATTTAAAAGGTTCTAAGGCTGTATATAATCTAGTTGATGCCAAAAATAATAAAGTAATTATTGAGTCAGGAAAGAAAATCACTAAAAGAACACTTGATCAAAATGATAAAGTTAAAGATTTGTATATTTCTAATGAAGAGATATTAGGGAAATTTATTTCAGAAGATATCGTTAATTATTCAACCGGTGAAATTTTTGCTGAAGCAGGCGATGAGATCACTGAAGAATTATTATCAGCATTTGAAGTTGAGAAAATTAATGAAATACCGGTTCTTCTAATAGACAATGTAAATTTTAGTCCATTCGTTAGGAATACTTTAGCTGCCGATAAATCTTTTGATAAAACATCAGCACTTTTTGAAATATATAAAATATTAAGACCTGGTGAACCTCCAACGGTTGAAAGCGCAACAAATCTATTTACCAGTTTATTTTTTGATAGCGATAGATATGATTTATCTGATGTTGGGAGGGTTAAAATAAATATGAGATTAAATCTTGATACTCCTGATGACCACGGAACTCTTACAAAGGATGATATTGCTAATGTTCTAAGAACTATTGTTGATCTTAGAGATGGTAAAGGTGAGATCGATGACATCGATAACCTTGGTAACAGAAGAGTGAGATCTGTTGGAGAATTGATGGAAAATCAATTTAGGATAGGTTTGCTTAGAATGGAAAGAGCGATTAAGGAAAGAATGAGCTCTATTGATATTGATGCAGTAATGCCTCAAGATATAATTAATGCCAAGCCTATAGCAGCGTCTATAAGGGAATTTTTTGGTTCCTCTCAGTTATCTCAATTTATGGATCAAACAAATCCTCTTTCTGAAATTACACACAAAAGAAGGGTTTCTGCTCTTGGCCCAGGAGGGCTTACAAGAGAGAGAGCTGGTTTCGAAGTTAGAGATGTACATCCAACTCATTATGGAAGAATATGCCCAATTGAAACTCCTGAAGGCCCAAATATTGGCTTAATTAATTCTTTAGCGACATATGCTAGGGTTAATAAATACGGCTTTATTGAGAGTCCTTATCTAAAAATTGAAAATGGAAAGAAAACTAACGAAATAGTTTATTTATCTGCCGTTGAAGAAGGAAGGTACAGAATTGCTCAAGCTGATGAACCAGCTGATGAAAAAGGGTCACTGATAAGCGATCTAATAAACTGTAGGCACGACGGTGACTTTGATTTGGTTGGACCTGAATCAGTTGATTTTATGGATGTGAGTCCAAAACAAACAGTATCTGTTGCTGCGTCATTAATACCATTTTTAGAAAACGATGATGCTAATAGGGCTTTAATGGGTTCAAATATGATGAGACAAGCAGTCCCTTTATTAACTAATGAAGCTCCTTTAGTAGGAACTGGCATGGAAGGCCTTGTAGCAAGTGATTCAGGAGCAGCGTTAGTTTCTTCAAAGGATGGGGTTGTTGACCAAGTAGATTCTCAAAGAATTGTTATTAGATCGGATAGTGATCTTGAGAGAGATGATTTAGGTGTTGAAATCTATAATTTAAAAAAATTCCAAAGATCAAATCAATCTACATGCGTAAATCAAAAACCTTTGGTTAGGGTTGGTGATAAGATTAAAAAAGGAGAGGTAATTGCAGATGGCCCCTCGACTGATAAAGGGGAGTTAGCTCTTGGAAAAAATGTCCTAGTAGCTTTTATGCCTTGGAATGGATATAATTTTGAGGACTCAATATTACTCTCTGAGAAACTTGTAAAGGATGATGTTTTTACATCTATTCACATTGAAGAGTTTGAAATCATGGCCCGAGATACAAAGCTTGGCTCTGAAGACATTACAAGAGACATTCCAAATGTTGGTGAAGAGGCACTAAGAAATCTAGATGAATCAGGTATTGTATATATTGGTGCTGAAGTTAAACCTGGCGATATTTTGGTTGGAAAAGTAACACCAAAAGGAGAAAGCCCCATTACGCCCGAAGAGAAATTATTGAGAGCAATTTTTGGTGAAAAAGCCTCTGATGTAAGAGATAGCTCTTTAAGATTAGCGCCAGGAACTAATGGCACAGTTGTTGATGTTAAAGTTTTCAATAGACATGGTATTGAAAAAGACGAAAGGGCGCTAGCCGTTGAACAAGAGGAAATTGAGAGATTATCAATTGATAGAGATGACGAGATATATATTTTAGATAGAAATATCTATTCTTTATTAAAGGACTTTTTACTTAATAAGGCTGCTTTATCTGGCCCAAGTATAAATAAAAAAGGAACAAAAATTACTCAAGATATTTTAGATTCTTCTTCAAATAAATCACTTTGGGATTTTGTTTTACAAAATGACAACAATCAAAAAGAAATTGAAGAGATAAGGCTACAATATGACAATGCTAGAAATCTGATAGAAGAAAAATTTCAAGATAAAGTTGATAAAGTAAGCAGAGGAGATGATCTGCTTCCTGGAGTTATGAAATGTATTAAAGTTTATGTTGCTGTTAAGCGTAAACTGCAGCCAGGTGATAAAATGGCAGGTAGGCATGGTAATAAAGGTGTGATTTCAAGAATTTTACCAGTAGAAGATATGCCATATCTTGAAGATGGAACTCCTGTTGATGTTGTGCTAAATCCACTTGGTGTTCCTAGCAGAATGAATGTTGGACAAATTTTAGAAACTCATCTTGGATGGACATGCGCTGGTTTAGGAAAAAAAGTTTCGGATGCTTTAAATCAATATGAAGAAAGTATGAATATAGAAAATGTAAAAGATGTCATTAAGGATATTTATGAAGATAAAGGGGTTGATAAGCTAAAAGATGGAGATTTTATTGAGCTTGCTCAGACACTTAAGAGGGGTGTTCCTGTGTCAACACCAGTATTTGACGGCGCAAGGGAAGCCGATATTGTTGAATTATTAGATAAAGCAGGATTAAGTAATTCTGGTCAAGTTTATCTTTATGACGGTAGATCTGGCTCGAAGTTCGATCGACCTGTGACGGTTGGATACATTTATATGCTTAAGTTACATCACCTTGTTGACGACAAAATACACGGAAGATCGGTTGGGCCATATAGTCTTGTAACCCAACAACCTTTAGGAGGTAAAGCACAGTTTGGTGGCCAAAGATTTGGTGAAATGGAAGTATGGGCTCTAGAGGCATATGGTGCAGCTTATACATTGCAAGAAATGCTAACAGTAAAATCAGATGATGTTGCAGGTAGAACTAAGGTTTATGAATCTATAATCCGCGGTGAAGAAAATTTTGAAGCTGGTGTTCCTGAAAGCTTTAATGTGCTCGTTAAAGAAATGCGTTCTTTAGGTTTGAATGTTGAACTACAAGAAGATGAATTAAGCTAAATATAGTTAAATTATTTAATTAGGTGAAATAAAATGAATAAAGAAGTTTTAGATATTTTTAATCAGAACAAGGCAACTCAACAATTCGACCATATAAGAATTGGAATAGCTAGTCCTGAGAAAATACTATCTTGGTCATATGGTGAAATAAAAAAACCTGAAACAATTAACTATAGAACTTTCAAACCAGAGAGAGATGGACTTTTCTGTGCAAGAATTTTTGGTCCTGTAAAAGATTATGAATGCTTATGCGGCAAATATAAAAGAATGAAGTTTAAGGGAATTGTATGTGAAAAGTGTGGTGTAGAAGTTACTTTATCAAAGGTTAGAAGAGAAAGAATGGGCCACATTGAGTTAGCTTCTCCAGTTGCACATATATGGTTCTTAAAATCATTACCTAGTAGAATTGGTTTAATATTGGATATGATGCTTAAAGATCTTGAAAAAGTATTATATTTTGAAAGCTTTATTGTATTGGACCCAGGGTTAACACCACTAGACAAACTTCAACTATTAACTGAGGATGAATTTATTGATGCTCAAAATGAATTTGGAGCTGATAACTTTAAAGCTGGCATAGGTGCTGAAGCAATTAGATTGCTTCTTGAAGAGCTTGATTTGGAAGAATTGAGTGAATCAATCAGAAAAGAAATAAAAGAAACCACCAGTGAATTAAAACCAAAAAAATTAGCAAAGAGATTAAAAGTTGTAGAAGCATTTAAAGTTTCAGGAAATAAACCTGAATGGATGATCTTGAAGGTCATTCCGGTAATTCCACCTGAACTCAGACCGCTTGTTCCCTTAGATGGAGGAAGATTTGCTACATCTGATTTAAACGATCTTTATAGAAGAGTTATTAATAGAAACAATAGATTAAGAAGATTAATGGACTTAAGAGCGCCAGATATAATCATCAGAAATGAAAAAAGAATGCTTCAAGAGTCTGTGGATGCGTTATTTGATAACGGACGGAGAGGAAGGGTAATAACTGGATCTAATAAAAGACCATTAAAGTCCCTTTCAGATATGTTGAAAGGTAAGCAGGGTAGATTTAGACAAAATTTATTAGGTAAAAGAGTAGATTATTCAGGAAGATCTGTGATTGTGGTCGGGCCGGAGCTAAAGTTACACCAATGCGGTTTACCAAAAAAATTAGCACTAGAGCTTTTTAAACCTTTTATTTACTCAAGGCTTGAATCTTTAGGAATTTCATCAACAGTCAAACAAGCTAAAAGAATGGTTGAAAAACAAACCTCTGAGGTCTGGGATATTTTAGAAGAAGTAATTAGGGAGCATCCAGTTTTACTAAATCGTGCACCAACTCTTCATAGGCTCGGAATTCAAGCTTTTGAACCAGTTCTTATTGAGGGTAAAGCAATACAATTACACCCACTTGTTTGTGCAGCCTTTAATGCTGATTTTGACGGAGATCAGATGGCTGTTCATGTACCTTTATCGTTAGAAGCTCAACTTGAAGCAAGAGTTTTGATGATGTCTACAAACAATATTTTACATCCTGCAAATGGAGATCCAATTATTGTTCCTAGTCAAGATATTATTTTAGGCTTGTATTATTTATCCCAAATGAAACAAAATGAGCCAGGAGAAGGAAGGCATTTTGATAATATAAATGAAATTGAATTTGCATTAGAGAGTAAAAATATAACTCTTCATACAAAGATAAGTTTTAGATTTGATACAGAAGATGGTTATAAAAAATTCGATACAACACCCGGTAGAGTTTTAATTTCTAAAGAATTACCTAAAAATGAAAATATTACATTTGAAATTGTGAATAAACTTTTAACAAAAAAAGAAATTTCTAGGATGATAGATGATGTTTATAGACATTGTGGTCAGAAAGAAACTGTTATTTTTTGTGATCATATTATGAAATTAGGTTTTAAACATGCATGTAACGCCGGTATCTCTTTTGGTAAAGATGATATGATTATTCCTGAGGAAAAAGTTAACCTAATTAATGATACTAATGAATTAGTTAAAGAATTTGAACAGCAATATATTGATGGATTTATAACTAGAGGCGAAAAATATAACAAAGTTGTTGATGCATGGGCAAAATGTACTGATAAAGTCGAAGATAAAATGATGGATATAATTTCTTCATCTCAAATTAATGAAGATACTGAAAGAGAAGATCCAATCAATTCAATATATATGATGGCTCATTCAGGCGCTAGAGGTTCAGCAGCACAAATGAAACAATTATCTGGTATGCGTGGTCTTATGGCTAAACCATCAGGTGAAATTATTGAAACACCTATTATTTCTAATTTTAAAGAAGGTTTGAATGTGCTTGAATACTTTAACTCTACTCATGGCGCTAGAAAAGGCCTTGCAGATACAGCATTAAAAACTGCGAATTCAGGATATCTAACAAGAAGGCTTGTTGATGTTGCGCAGGATTGCATAATAGTTGAAGAGGATTGTAAAACTTCAGAAGGTCTAATAATTAAACCAGTTATAGAATCTGGAGAAGAAATGGTTTCTTTGTCAGCTAGAGTTTTAGGGAGAGTTCCTTGCGAAGATACTGTTGATCCAGCAACAAACGAAACAATAGTTAAAAAGAGTGAGATTATCGAAGAAAAACATTTATCTCTAATTGATAATGCTAATCTTTTAGAAATTAAAATTCGATCAGTTTTAACATGTGAAACAAAAAAAGGTGTGTGTGCTAAATGCTATGGCCGTGATTTAGCTAGAGGTACACCAGTTAATATTGGTGAAGCTGTAGGAGTTATTGCAGCTCAGTCTATTGGTGAGCCAGGTACTCAGCTAACAATGAGAACTTTCCATATTGGTGGTACAGCTCAGGTTATGGACCAATCTTATGTTGAGGCAACTGTTGATGGTAAGATAAAAATAGATGATTTAAATATGTTAGAAGACTCTGAAAAAAGAAAAATAATCATTGGAAGAACTACCAATGTCTCAGTAATTGATGAGTTTGGAAACGAGAGATCAAAGCACAAACTCACATACGGTAGTGAATTACTTGTAGAAGAAGGTCAAGACATTAAAAAAGGTGATAGATTAGCCCAATGGGATCCTTACACGATTCCAATTATAACTGAATCTTCTGGTATTATTCAATTTGAAGATTTGACTGAGGGTATAAGTTTAAGTGAAATTTCTGATGAATCAACGGGCATTAAGCAAAAAGTCGTAGTTGATTGGAAAAATTCTTCAAAATCAGCATCCTTAAAACCATCAATACTCATTAAAGATGAAAAAGGAAATATTGCCTCTAATGTCTCTGGTAGGGAAGCAAGATACCTTATGTCTGTAGACGCTATTATTTCTGTTAATGATGGATCAAAAATAAATGCCGGAGATGTTATCGCGAGAATTCCAACTGAAGGAGCAAAAACAAGAGACATTACTGGAGGTCTACCTAGAGTAGCAGAATTGTTTGAAGCAAGAAAACCAAAAGATAATGCTGTAATTGCTGAAGTCACAGGAACAGTTGAATTTGCAAGAGATTATAAAAACAAAAGAAGAATCGTTATTCATCCAACAAATGAAGAAGAAAATGAAGCAAGTTATTTAATACCTAAGGGTAAGCATATATCAGTGCAAGATGGAGATATTATTGAAAAAGGCGATTATTTAATTGACGGTAATCCAGCTCCTCATGATATTTTATCAATTCTTGGTCTTGAAGCTCTCGCAAGTTACCTTGTAGATGAGGTTCAAAATGTATATCGACTTCAAGGTGTAACAATTAATGACAAACATATTGAGGTTATTACTAGGCAAATGCTTCAAAAAGTTGAGGTTTTAGAATCTGGAGATAGCGCTTATCTTGAGGGCGAGCAACTTGACAAAATGGAAGTCGAGGAAATCAATGAAAAGCTTCTGGATGAGAAAAAAGAGCCTGTTAAGTATAAACCATTACTTTTAGGTATAACTAAAGCATCTTTGCACACAAGGTCATTTATTTCAGCAGCCTCTTTCCAAGAAACAACAAGAGTTTTAACGGATGCTGCTGTAAATAGAAAATCTGATCATTTAATTGGTTTAAAGGAGAATGTTATAGTTGGAAGGTTAATTCCTGCTGGTACTGGGAGTTCAATTAGAAGGCTTGAAAACGAAGCTGGAGCTAGAGACCAGGAGTTAATCGATCAAAGGCCAGAAAACTCAGAATTAATTGAAGAAGAGGCCTCTTAAAAATTCATTTTTTTGTTGACTGATTACCCGAGGAAAGCTACTAAAGCACTGCTTATGGCAGGTCGTAGGTTTCCTAAACACTGTCGCCATTCGCTTTTTATTTGTTAATTATATCCAATTATGGATATTGAGGATTTGTTATGCCAACTATTAATCAATTAGTTCGTAAAAGAAGAGCTAAAGTTGAAAAATTAAATAAAGTCCCTGCAATGGAGGCATGTCCTCAAAAAAGAGGTGTCTGCACTAGGGTTTACACAACAACTCCAAAAAAACCTAATTCTGCACTAAGAAAAGTAGCTAGGGTGAGATTGTCTAATGGTTTTGAAGTTACTAGCTATATTCCTGGTGAAGGACATAATTTACAAGAACACTCAGTTGTCCTAATTCGCGGTGGAAGAGTAAAAGATCTTCCTGGTGTTCGATATCATATACTAAGGGGTGTTTTAGATACCCAAGGCGTTGCTGATCGAAAACAAAGAAGATCTAAATATGGAACAAAAAGACCTAAATAAATTATTTGGGAGAAGGAATAGATGTCTAGAAGAAGAAGAGCTGAAAAAAGAGAAATTTTTCCCGATCCAAAATTCGGTGATCTTGTTATTTCTAAATTCATGAATAATTTAATGATTGATGGCAAAAAGTCAGTTGCTGAAAAAATTGTTTATGGTGCATTAGATAAAATTGAAAATAAATTAAAAACTGACCCAATAAAAGTTTTTCATGATGCAATTGAAAATGTTATGCCAGCTATTGAAGTAAGATCTAGAAGAGTTGGTGGTGCAACATATCAAGTTCCTGTTGAAGTTAGGCCAGATAGAAGAAAAGCTCTTGCAATAAGATGGATAATATCTGCAGCAAGAACAAGAGGTGAAGACACTATGGGAGACCGTTTGTCTTCGGAATTAATTGATGCAGCTAACAACAAAGGTAATTCAGTTAAGAAAAGAGAAGATACACATAAGATGGCTGAAGCTAATAGAGCTTTTGCACATTATCGTTGGTAGAAGAGGTTAGTTATGAGTCGTTCAACACCATTAAATGATTATAGAAATATTGGAATTATGGCTCATATAGATGCCGGTAAAACAACAACTACTGAACGCATTTTATATTATACTGGTAAAAGCTACAAAATCGGTGAAGTTCATGATGGGGCTGCGACTATGGACTGGATGGAGCAAGAACAGGAAAGAGGAATTACTATCACTTCTGCCGCTACTACATGTTACTGGAATGATAAAAGAATTAACATTATTGATACACCAGGTCATGTTGACTTTACTATAGAAGTTGAAAGATCTCTTAGAGTTTTAGATGGCGCTGTGGCTGTTTTTGACTCGGTTGCAGGTGTTGAACCACAATCTGAAACTGTATGGAGACAAGCAAATAAATATAGTGTTCCAAGAATGTGTTTTGTAAATAAAATGGATAGAATTGGTGCTGATTTTTACCGATGTGTTGAAATGATCGAGGATAGATTAGGGTCTAACCCTCTAGTAATCCAGCTTCCAATAGGCGCTGAAAGTAACTATGAAGGATTAATTGACCTCATTACTATGAAAGAAATTATTTGGAAGGAAGAAAGCCTTGGAGCTGAATTTGAATATAAAGATATTAGGGATGAGCTTAAAGAAGAATCTGAAAAATATAGAACTAAATTAGTAGAGATGGCTGTTGAGCAAGACGATAGTATTATGGAGCAATACCTTGAAGGAAATGAGCCATCAGAAGAATCACTTAAAGAATGCATTCGTCTTGGTGTTTTAAATCAATCTTTTGTTCCTGTTTTAAATGGCACTGCATTTAAAAATAAAGGTGTCCAACCTTTATTAGACGCTGTTGTAGATTTTATGCCTTCTCCTACTGATGTCGAAGCTATCAAAGGTATTAATCCTGATTCTGAAGAAGAAATTGTAAGAAAATCTTCAGATGAAGAACCATTATCATTGTTGGCCTTTAAAGTTATGAATGACTCTTTTGTCGGTAATTTAACATTTGCTAGAATTTATTCAGGAGTTATTAAATCTGGAGAAACACTTATTAATACTGTTAAGGGTAAAAAAGAGAGAATTGGCAGAATGCTTCTTATGCATGCTAATTCTAGAGAAGAAATAAAAGAAGCATTTGCTGGTGATATTGTAGCTTTAGTTGGGTTAAAAGACACAACAACTGGTGATACACTATGCCATGCTGAAGACCAGGTTATATTAGAACGAATGGAGTTTCCTGATCCGGTTATTGAAGTGGCCGTAGAGCCTAAGACAAAGGCAGACCAAGAAAAAATGGGCATTGCACTTCAAAGATTAGCAAAAGAGGATCCATCTTTTAGAGTTGCTTCAGATGATGAGTCTGGGCAAACAGTCATAAGTGGCATGGGCGAGCTTCACTTGGATATTCTTGTGGACCGTATGAAAAGAGAATTTAAGGTTGAGGCAAATGTTGGCGCTCCTCAAGTTGCATATAGAGAGACATTATCTAAAGAAGCTGAAATTGATTATACTCACAAGAAACAATCTGGAGGAGCTGGACAATTTGCTAGATTGAAAATAATTGTAAGTCCAGTTGAGCCAGGTGAAGGATATTCTTTTGAAAGTGAAATTGTTGGTGGAAATATTCCTAAAGAATATATCCCTGGTGTTTCTAAAGGAATAGCAAGTATAAAAGAAACTGGCGCATTAGCTGGATTCCCTATAATTGATTTTAAAGTTAGATTAGTTGATGGCGCATATCATGATGTTGATTCAAGTGTTATGGCATTTGAAATAGCTGCTCGTGCTGCTTTCCGAGAAGTTTGTAAAGATGCCGGAATAAAACTATTAGAACCAATTATGAGTGTTGAGGTTGTTACTCCAGAGGAGTATCTCGGAGATATTATTGGTGATTTAAATAGTAGAAGAGGTCAAGTATCAGGAACTGAAACTAGGGGACCATCAACTGTTATTAATACTATGGTTCCTCTAGCTAATATGTTTGGTTATGTAAATAATTTAAGATCGATGTCTCAAGGAAGAGCAGTATTTACAATGCAGTTTGATCATTATCAAGAAGTTCCTAAAGCTGTATCTGAAGAAATTATTTCAAAATTAGCTTAAAGTAAGAGGGTAGCGTGAAAGAACAAAATATTAGAATAAGATTAAAAGCCTACGATCATAGAGTGCTTGATACTTCAGCTAAAGAAATATTAGAGACAGCAAAAAGAACTGGCGCTGATGTAAGGGGACCTATTCCATTACCTACGAGAATAGAAAAATTCACTGTTCTTAGAAGCCCTCATATTGATAAAAAAAGCCGTGAACAATTTGAAATCAGAACTCACAAGAGGCTTATGGATATCATTGATCCTACACCTCAAACAGTTGATGCTCTAATGAAGCTAGATTTGGCAGCTGGCGTTGATGTTGAGATAAAGTTATAGGTTTTAGTCATGAGAACAGGTTTAATTTGTAAAAAATTAGGAATGAGTAGAATATTTGAATCTGATGGTTCTCACATTCCAGTAACGGTTCTTCATCTAGATAATTGTCATGTTATTTCATCTATGACAGAAGAAAAAAATGGCTATTCTGCTGTACAGATCGGGGTAGGTAAAATTAAAGATAAAAAGCTATCTAAGTCTATGAAAGGTCATTTCAAGAAAAATAAGGTTGAGCCTAAGTTAAAACTTTCTGAATTTAGAGTTACACCTGAAAATTTAATTGATAATGGCACCGAAATTGTTGCTTCACATTTTATAAATGGTCAGCTTATTGATGTTACAGGGACATCAATAGGTAAAGGATTCGCAGGTGCTATGAAAAGACATAATTTTGGCGGTCTTCGTGCGTCGCATGGTGTATCTATTAGTCACAGAAGTCATGGTTCAACTGGTCAATGCCAAGACCCAGGTAAAGTATTTAAAGGTAAAAAAATGGCTGGTCATATGGGGGCTTCTACAGTGACAACGCAGAACCTTGAGGTAATTAAAACAGACGCTGAAAATGGTTATATTTTCGTAAAGGGATCTGTTCCTGGATCAAAAGGTGGCTGGGTTATTTTAAATGATGCGAAAAAAATTCCTTTAAGAGAAGACTTACCTTTACCAGCTGGTATTAAAGGTCATGATATAAATGAAGAAGCTCCAGCAGAAGAAGCTCCAGCAGAAGAAGCTCCAGCAGAAGAAGCTCCAGCAGAAGAAGCTCCAGCAGAAGAAGCTCCAGCAGAAGAAGCTCCAGCAGAAGAAGCTCCAGCAGAAGATGAGGTTAAAGATGAAAGTTAATCTTATTAATATAGAAACTGAAAAAACAACTTCAGAAGATCTCCAAGATGAATTTTTCGGACTTGATCCAAGAAAAGATATTTTACATAGAGTTGTAACTTGGCAATTATCAAGAAAGAGGTTAGGCACAAGAAAAACTAAAAGCAGAGGAGAAATTACTGGAAGCACAAAAAAAATTATGCGCCAAAAAGGTTCTGGTGGCGCAAGACATAGAACTAAAAAAGTTAATCTTTTTAGAGGTGGAGGTACAGCATTTGGTCCAAAAGTAAGAGATCACTCCACTAAACTACCAAAGAAGATTAGAAAATTAGGATTAAGACATGCTTTATCAGCAAAGGCTAAAAATAATGAACTAATTCTTGTTGATGGAAACTTTTCTGATCTATCCAAAACTAAATCTATAAAAGACAAGATTGAAAAATTTGATTTGAATAATTCTTTGATTGTTAATAATTTTGATAGTGATAATCCTTTTGTTAAGGCTGCAAAGAATATTAAAAACATTGAATTTCTTAAAGCTGATGGAATAAATGTTTACGATATTCTCAATAATCAAAAACTTATAATAACTAAAGACTCTTTAAATAATATTGTGGAGAGATGTCAATGAGTTTAAGTAATTACGATATATTATTAAGCCCTGTTGTTACTGAAAAATCAACTCTATTGTCAGAGTCAAATAAAGTTGTTTTTAAGGTAGCTATTAAATCAAATAAGAAACAAATTAAAAAGAGCGTTGAAGAAATTTTTAAAGTTAAGGTGAAATCTATAAATACTCTTAGAAGAAAAGGTAAGTCCACCAACTTTAGGAATATTAAGGGTAAACGAAAAGATTTTAAACATGCAATTATTACTTTAGAGGAAGGTCAGACCATTGATACAATGGGTTCTGTTTAAGCGATTATGGCGTTAAAACAATATAAACCGACAAGTCCAGGACAAAGAGGTCTAGTTTTAGTAGATAAATCTTCTTTATCAAAAGATAGACCAATGAAAAAATTAACTGAAGGCTTACCCTCTAAATCTGGCAGAAACAATAATGGAAGAATTACATCAAGAAGACGTGGTGGCGGACATAAAAGATTATATAGGAAAATTGATTTTAAAAGAGATAGAATTGATTCAGTTGGAGTTGTAGAAAAACTTGAATATGATCCTAATAGAACTGCTTTTATCGCCCTTATTAAGTATGAAGATGAGTATAGGTATATTATTGCCCCTCAAAGATTATCAGTTGGTGATAAAGTTTCATCAGGACCTAATTCAGATATAAAGCCAGGAAATGCCTTACCTATGAATAAAATTCCTATAGGTACAATTATTCATAATATTGAAATGAAACCAGGTAAAGGCGGTCAATTAATAAGATCTGCAGGCACTTTTGCTCAATTAGTCGGCAGAGATCAGGGTATGGCAATTATTCGACTTACTTCTGGTGAACAGAGACTTATACCGGCAGAATGTTACGCAACAATTGGAGCTGTTTCAAATCCAGATAATTCTAATCAAAAATTAGCTAAGGCCGGTAGAAATAGATGGAAAGGTAAAAGACCTTCAGTCAGAGGGGTTGTAATGAACCCAGTTGATCACCCACATGGAGGTGGTGAAGGTAAAACCTCTGGCGGACGTCATCCTGTAACTCCATGGGGCGTTCCTACTAAAGGTAAAAAGACAAGATCAAATAAGGGTTCCGATAAATATATAGTTAGAAGCAGACATCAAAGAAGGAAGAGAAAATAATTATGACTAGATCAGTTTGGAAAGGACCATTTGTAGAAAGTTATGTTTTAAAAAAGGCCGAGGCTGCAAGAGAGTCTGGAAGAAAAGATATTATAAAAATTTGGAGTCGACGATCAACAATTCTTCCTCAATTTGTTGGTTTAAATTTTGGGGTTTACAATGGACAGAAGTTTATCCCAGTATTAGTGACTGAAGATATGGTGGGTCATAAGTTTGGTGAATTTGCTCCTACTAGAACTTATTATGGACATACTGCTGATAAATCAGCAAAGAGAACTTAAATGAATAAAAAAACTAAAGAAATAAGTAAACCAACATCAAGAGCTATAGGTAAAATGATAAGAATAAGTCCATACAAGCTTAACCTAGAAGCTAAGTCTATAAGAGGAAAAAAAGTTGATGATGCTCTTTCTTATTTAGAATTCTCAAAAAAGAGAATAT
>Ga0208764_10000793_pt1 | contig 20325 bp, 27 predicted proteins | sample ETNtaG_18_FD_185762 | JGI IMG/M metagenome (GOLD analysis project Ga0208764, IMG submission 185762) | Marine microbial and viral communities from oxygen minimum zone, Eastern Pacific Ocean - ETNP201302SV91 (SPAdes) (version 2) | ecosystem: Environmental > Aquatic > Marine > Oceanic ... | reverse complement strand
AGTTGCATATGGTGCACAAAAAGGAGATACCCAATATCCTGACTGTAGACCAGAATTTTCAAGAAAGCTTGCGGCTGCGTTAAACCAGGGAGAGATTGATGGGATAAAAAAGAAGATTAGAAAAAACATCAAGATCTGGTCTCCATATTCAGAAGGAATCTCCAAGAGTGATTTGATTAAAACTGGTCACAAAGTTTTAGGTAATGAAATTTTCAAGACATGGAGTTGTTATTTGAATCTGAAATCACAGTGTGGCAAATGTGAATCATGTAGAAATAGGAAAAATGCATTCACAAAAGCAAAAATTTCAGATATGACAAAATATTCTAATTAGTTCTTTAACACTTGTTTCTTCAAGACTATTCCACGTATCAACAGATACCAGACAAGAAATACAGCGCCTACTGTTCCCCAGAAAATCCAGTTTAGTGATTCTTGGCTTACTGTGGCTTCTTCAGCAATTGAACAGTCAGTTACCTGTGAAACTTGCTCACATTCCCACCCATTCATTATCACAAAGTCTTCATAGAGTGGATTTGTCTGCCAAGCAATTATAATCGCAACAGCAATAACTATTGCAAATTCGATCACAAACCAACTAAATTTTGGCCAAGATTCCTTTGGTACATGAACATTATTTCGTGCTGGCATAAGTTAAGTCAAATTTTTTGATTATTTATTTTTTGATGGTGTTATGGTGTGTGTTTAGATGATCTGCCGTGGATTGTTTTAATTATCTCTTCCTTAGCTTGTTTGTCTTCGTAAACACCTCTAAATGCTGAACAAGTTACCTTGGCGTCGTTTTTTACACCTCTCATCTTCATACAAAGATGTTCAGCCTCTATCATTACAGCCACTCCCTTAATGCCTTGTGCATATAGTTCGTCAGCAATATTCTTGGTCAGTCTTTCTTGGATCTGAAGTCGTTTGGAAAATTTTTCAACTAGGCGTACCAATTTGGAAATTCCGACAACTCTGCCATTTGGAACGTATGCTATCTGAATTTTTCCAAAAAATGGCAACATGTGATGTTCACACATTGAATAAAATTTGATGTCTTTAGCGATTACAGTCTCAGAATCTTCTGAAAACTGCACTGATAACTCCGAGTCTGAATCATATCCACCGTAAATCTCTTCAAATGACTCTGCAATTCTCTGAGGAGTGTCTCGTAAACCTTCTCTTGTTGGATCTTCCCCTATCTCTATAATTAATTCTCTAACTAGTTTCTTAATACGCTCTTTATCCATAGTTAATTTGGAATTTGAGGATGCTTTAAACGATGTGTGTGTTCTACGCGTTGGAAAAGTATTATTCTGGAATCACTCTTTGTTTTGTATAGAAGATGCCGGATATTAGAAAAACCACGCCGAGAATGCCGATCAAACTTCCAACAAATTCTACAGTAGAACCTAATTCTATCTCGGCTGGTGCCCATAACAGTGCAATTAATGCACCCACAGCAATCATGGGTATTCCAACTCCAAAACTAATTTGTTTAGAGCCCATATAGAATTGCGATGATGAAATCTATATGAAGTTTATGTTGCGTCTTGTAATAATTTTTCAACCTTGAAAAGGAATCTTTCTATCTGATTAATGTTTGAATTAATGTTTTTTGTTGGATCTTCAAGTTGAACTTTTGCAGACTCGATTAATGATTGTGTTCTCTCTAGATAGTAAATGGCTATGTTGTTTCCTTCTGAGTTTGCACTTAAGCTATTTGCCTTCTTTTCTAATTGGTTTAGTTGCATCAAAGCCTGTTGTTGTTTAGATAGTTGTATTTCAGCACGCTGAGTATCATCCATGGCTTCAGTTTTAGATTTCTGGATTGAATCACTTAGAACAATAACAATCTTGATGTTTTGCCGGATTTGAGCTGTACTGTTTGCTGAAATTAGATTATGCTTTGATTGTTCAAGTTTACTGACAGAATCTTCTAATCCTAACTGTTTAGCTTGTAGAATCAGTACGTTAATCCTCTCCGAGTATTTTTCCGCTAGTGCTTTTGCGCGTATAATTTTATTTTGTTCATTTATGGTTTTAAGGGTCTGATGTATTGCAGTGCCTTTTTTTGAAATGTTTTCAATTATTTGATTGGTCTTTGTTACATCACCCGTTGAATGAATCTGTTTTGCAAGATTCATCAGATCGTCTATTTCCTGGAAATCAATATTTGCCCCAAGTTTTATTGAGATGGTTTTTAGTTTTTGAATGTTCATTTCAAACCTGTCAAGAACCGGGTTTTTGGTAATTGGTAATTGGCGTTCTGCCTCAACAAGTTCGAGTTGATTTATCATCAAAGTAATCTGTCTCATTTTTTGCATTGCTGACACAAAGTGATCTCTCGCAGATTTTACATCATTTGCGTTAATTGCTGATTCCAATTTATTTATCTCAGAAATGCTTTGCAGGTACAGTTCCTTCATTTTGGGTTCTACCGTATCTCTTGCTTCAATCTCTGATTTACAGTATTTTTTTGCATTTTCTGCTATGGTAAGCATGTAATCCAGATTTGATGATGCATTGCTAGGTGTTGGAACACTGGCAACCAATAAACAACTAATTGCGAGTATCGCAGATATTGTGTAAATTCTATTCATCTTGCTCCTCCCGAGTTTTTAATTTTACTAAATTTTGTTGGTCTTTTTTTAAAATAACAATTTTATTCTGTCTTTCTAAACGTTTTACAGCTCTCCACATTGTGGTTCGTGGTTGTAAGAATTTCTTTCTAAGATCGCTTTCTAACACTTCTCCACCATTTTCATGAATAAATTTAATGATCTCTTTATCGTCGTCTCTTACACTCTCATCAGAAAGCGCAGATTCTAACTCAAATTGTTCTTTAGGTTCATTTCCTTCTTGTAATGATTCTGTTAGAGTGTCTTTGATTGGTTTCTTTCTAAATTTGAAAATTATTGCGATTATTACTGCAACGATAATTCCAGCAATTGCAATGATAGTTAGAGATTGAGATGAATTTTCTACCTCAACGACAGGTTTCTCTTGTGCAGATTCTGCATGAGTTAGAAAATATGTTAATTCAACAGGACCTGGAGGTAATAGCATTTTTATTCTGTCGCCCTCTTCACTCATGTCTATTGGAAATGTATTCATTCCAACAACTAAGGAATTGTTTGGCATTAACAATGAAAATTCGATTGGTGAATCAATTGCAAAAGACCAAACTTTACCATTTTTTGAAACAAGTGAGTATGTATCATAATTAATCAAAATTGTTGAGGCACCTAAGGTTTCTACTTCAAAAACACTGGAATTGTTCTGAGAAGGTTCTGTGGTTAAGAGAAAACCATTTTCGTCTTCTACAACCAAGTTTTCAATTAATTCGCCAAATAGTGTTACCTGTGTATCTGGAAATAGTGGGTTTGAGTCTGATTCAAAAAATACATGTGTTGAACCATCTGGAAAAAGAGAAAAATCTAGGGTTCGATTTGAGCCAAAAGAGTGTTGTAGAGGTACTGATATAGCAAGTAGAACTAGGACGAACACCGCTATTGGTACAAGCGCCATTGTTGTCAGGGCTTCTGTAGGACTTAAAAGCATTCTATCATATTCAGGATGCTTTTGTTTTCTACAACTCACATACTCTTGATTCATTTCTAATACCTTAGATTCATGGATTCTAGGAGATCTCGGAATGTTTTGAATTCTTGGATGAATTCTAGGCCTTTTTCTGTAACACTAAATTTACGATTTCTTTCGTCTCTTTTTGTCTCCACTAATCCAGCCTCAACCAGTTTTTCACACTTGTCTAAAACCGCATAGTGAGATAGATTAGCACGTCTTGATATCACAGATACAATTACACCTTGTTGACCGCCATTTAGGGTGACGTCTAATATGTCTCCCATAATCCCCATCTCGGATCTGTATTGTTGTTTTGACATGGTATAGTATAGGAACTGCAGCTTTATGAGGAACATTTTGAAACACTATAGCGGAACGCAAAGCGGAACAGTTGTTTTACAACAAAAAAATTTGAAAATTGATGATTTTCGCTTAATTGGCAGAAAACTGCTAGTTTTTCTTCATATAAAAAAATCCATTAAATTAACAAGAATAATCGTTCAGCTTTTTATTTGAGGTATTTCAAATTAATTTATGACTGGATTATTTGACAAATTAAGAGATGATGATTCTGAAAGTTCAGAAATGGTTGAAGAAAGACCATCATCATATGAGGAACCTGAAACAACGGAATCTCTACCTGATAATGAGCAAAATCCTAATTCTAACGAAGTTCAAGAAAGTGTTGAACAGACGTCATCCAGAAGTGATATTGGTATATCTTCACTGATGGATAAGCGGGCTAAACTAGAAGAAGCGATTGATTATGTGGGAATGATGATTTCCAACCTGAAAGAAAAACGAACTGGTTTAGAAAAAGAAATAGAAGAAGAATCTGTAGATATTAAAAATCTGAAAGAAAAATTAGTTAAAGTAAATGAGTATATTGACGAAGAAAATCGTGGGATTCAGAGTTTAACAAACAAAAGATCTTCTGTGGAACATGAGGCAGATGAGGTTAGTGCTCTTATCACCAGTCTGAGAGATAAACTAGGCGGAATTGACAGAATCATAGATGACGAGGGAAGTAGAATTAAGAGTTTTAAAGAGTCCCGAACTAAATCGTCAAATATTTAGATTCTAAACTTTACATAAATTTTGATTCAGTAGATGGCATTCCAGGTAGGCTATCCATTGTTGGAACCGATGGGAATTTATCACCAGATTGTGATTCTGCAACTGCTGCTGCCTCTGCAAGAATACCTTCTGATTCTGAATTGGTTGATTCCTCTACACCAAATGATGAATCACTACTGCTGAATGTGTCTGTCATCAATCCACCTAACATCTCAGTCATTCTTCCAATCTCTTGGTCTGCACCAGGCATAAATTTGGTTAGTGATCCCTTGAGTCCGTTCATGAGTCCGATTGTTGGCATTAATGTGACTACGGTATCACCAAGGTCGTGGAATGTTGTTAATCGTAATTCAATTCTCTCTAAACCCATTTTTGCATTTCCTAAAATTTTACCTACCTTTCTAACTTCAACTAATTCGTTTGATAATACCTTGCTGGAATAAGTGTCATGTTGTTGTGTTGCTACAACTATCTTTTGAAAAATTTCTTGATCTCTCTGTTTTAGCTTGTTTACCATTACGTCCATTTTTGCAATTTGTGCTTGCAATCTTTTAACGGCTGTTTCCACTCGTGGTTTTAGTGAACCTTTTGGTTTTACTGTATCAGTAAGCCTTTCCATAAATCCCTGTTTTGCAGGTCTTGACCATTTGTCTTGGAAACTTCCCATGGCTGATGTTTTGAAATATGTAGTTAATTTCAAGTGTGAAGAATGGTTCACAAATCATTCAACTTCGATGACTAAATTTACTAGTGGATTCTATGGATTCTGTGAATAAAAAGCCAATAGTTGGAGGTATTATTCTAGTAGCAATCCTAGGCATAATAGCTGCTGGAGCCCAAATCAATCCTGAATATAGTGAAGATGAAAAGCGCTCCAAATCAGAGGTGTGGAGTACTCGTATAATTGGGAATGAAGATAAAGGTGGTACCCATGTATATGGTGGAGTCAAACTAGAAGGAGGAACTTACAAGTTTGGATTTGTTCCAATGGGTGACTCTCCTTACAGAATAAGTATTGGGATTAAGGGAGAAGGGGTAAATTTCCTTGAGAAGTTTGTTTTGGAAAAAAGTTTAGTCGATACTGGAATTTCAAAATACTATACTTGGGAGTACTTTGGTCAAAAATATGTCCAAATTCGAGAATCAGAAGAAGATCTAGCATATACAATTACGGTCAAAAGGAGTGGAAATTTGGAAGGCTCAGTAAGTATAAGCCTAGAAAAAGTGGATGCAAGCATCTAATCAGAATAAATGGTGGCATGACTCTTTCGTAAACCGCTGAGAGAACACCTCTCTTTTCACGCCTGAGCGTTAACATTTTGGGGTTTACAGAGCCATGCTGCTTCAGTCGATAGGATTTACATCCTTAAGCATTAAATTAAATACGTTTTTAGAATATTTAAACAAATCGTGGATTTTTTGCAAAAAAACTAGGTTTTTTGTGAAAAAAAAAATCGCTGGCGTGAATAGTTTGATAATAATACAACCTCATATCAAGCAGATTATGACAGTTGATGGTGGAAAAAAGGTGGGTGGATTTTCGTTATTTGCAAAACACGCAATCAAGTATTATGCTGTCGGGGCATCTGGCGTTTTAGTTAATCTTGGAATACTCTATACACTCACTGATCTTGCTGGTTATTGGTATCTTGCATCTCAGGTTATTGCCATTTCAGTTTCTATAAGCTCAAATTTCTTATTTAATCGATTTTGGACCTTTAGTGATTCAATTGAGGATCAGAGAAATGGTGTAATGTATCTTAAATTTTTAATTGTTAGCCTCATTGGAATGGGAATCCAACTTGGCATTACATTTGCCTTGGTAGAAACCGCTGCAATCTACTACATGTATGCTGCAGGAATAGGAATTATGGTTGCAGGTGGTATAAACTATGTGGTAAATCGAAGATGGACGTTTGGAATTAAATTCTAATAAAAAATGATGTGTATATAATGAATCCAAAGACAAAGAGAAAAATTGAGATTATCAGCCTTCTTGGTGGAATTTGGTTTATCGTAACTCTTCCACTTCCGTGGATTATTGCAGACCCAGATGTTGCCAAACCACAATTAACAGTCATTTTACAAATGATTGCTTTCATTTCAATTCCATTTGTAGCTCTGGCTGTAGCTTGGACATTGAAGCCTGAATTAACACAGAATACTTGAAATGATTCCTCCGCCAATCACCTCTAAAATTCCACATTTGGTTTCTGTCATGGATGCTATGATTAAAGCTGGTGAGAAAATTCAAGATGTTTACAACACAGATTTTGAAGTTAACAAAAAAGACGATGATTCGCCTATCACAAAGGCAGATTTAGAAAGTAACAAGATTCTTAGACTCATCTTGGAGAAGACTGGAATCCCAATCTTATCAGAAGAAGATATTGACGATAAATCCAGGCTTGCCAGTGAAAAAGTCTGGATAGTTGACCCATTGGATGGCACTCAGGATTTTGTAAATAGGACTGGAGAATTTACCATATTGGTTGGATTAGTAGAAGATCATGTTCCGGTTATGGGGCTAGTCTATCTACCAATAAAGAAAATTCTGTATTTCGCAGAAAAAGGAATGGGTGCCTTTTGTTATGATTTGAACAACTGGAAGAAAATTTCAGTTAGGAAGGTTGAAGAGATTGACCGTTGTTTGGCTCTAGTAAGTAGACATCATTTATCTGGCAAGGAAAGGAAAATTTTAGATCATTTAGGAATAACAAATACGGCAACTATTGGAAGTACACTCAAAGTGATGGAGATCTCATCTGGTCGAGGAGATGTTTATCTAACCACTACAAACAAGATGAGCCAGTGGGATACTTGCGCATCTAACTGTATTATTTCTGAAGCCGGTGGAAAAATGACTGATATTTCTGGTAATGAACTAATTTACAATACAGAAATTGTCAAGCATGAAAATGGTCTATTAGTCACAAATGGCTTTATCCATGAGATAGCAGTTTCAAAAATTTCCGAATTATAGGCTTATTATTTCCAATTTTAGGTGGAGGCTATCATATTATCTGAGTATAGATACGATTTGAAAAATTAAGATTAATGAGATAGTTATGAAAGACGATCCTAGACAGACGAAGATTGTAGATGTTTTTTCGGCTACAACGCCTTTAAAAATTAAAATTCCTCCACCAACTCCAATAAATAAAATCAACATGCCATAAACTACATTCTCACCTTCGACATCAATCGTAAATGGAGTAAATATTCCAGATAGAAGTGCTGCTGCAGCAATGATGTAAATGTATTTTGTGCCAGATTTTATCCATGATTTTGTTGTGGATTTGTCTACGGAAGTGTTTTTTTCTACCGTGATAGTTTCTGTAGATTTTACCTCAAATTTTTTAATTTCGTCAGGTTTGTTTTGTTGTTTTTTGAAAAATTTATTTTTTCGGAATTTAGCCAATCTAACTCATTTCTAAAATTGTTTTGTTTAAAGATTTTGAGATAATTACATCATTCCGCCCATATCTGGCATTCCACCCATTCCTGGCATACCTCCCATTCCTGGTGGCATTCCACCCATTCCTGGCATACCTCCCTCGGCACCTGGTGGTGGACCTGCAGATTTTGCGGTCGCAATAACATCATCAATTCTAAGTATCATACATGCGGCCTCTGATGCGGCAGACACTATTTGTTGTTTGACTGCTAATGGTTCAATAATATCACTTGTTTTCATGTTTCCAACTTTTGCCTTCATAACATCAATTCCAATCCATTTTTCGCCTTTGATTTGGTTTGAGCGCAAATTTGTTAAGGTGTCAATAGGATCCATTCCAGCGTTTTCTGCCAATGCCAAAGGAATTGCTTCCAATGCATCTGCAAATTTTTCAACTGCTAATTGTTCTCTACCTTCAAGTGATTTAGCCCAATTTCTGATTTTTGTTGCGGCAAATGTTTCTGGTGAACCGCCTCCTGCCACAATTGAGGGCATCTCCATAACATCTCTTACAACCATCAATGAATCATGAATTGATCTTTCTACTTCATCAACAACCCTTTGAGAACCAGCACGTAGTAATAATGTCACAGATTTTGGATGTTTACATCCTTCCACAAAAACCCATTTGTCTTCCTCAACTTTTTTCTCCTGAATTGATTCAGCAGAGCCTAAATCCTTTTCAAATAAATCATCTAGATTTGTAACTATTCGTGCCCCAGTAGCCTTTGCAAGTTTTGTCATGTCACTTTCTTTAACACGTCTGACAGCAAGAATTCCAGCCTTGGCTAGATAGTGTTGTGCCATATCGTCAATTCCTTTTTGACATAGCACGACTGTGGCACCAGAGCCAATAACTTTGTCAACCATTGTTTTTAACATTCTGTTTTCTTCATCCAAAAATGATTTCATTTGTTGTGGGTTTGAAATATTAATTTTAGCGTCAGTTTCTGTCTTGTTAATTTCAAGTGCTGTATTTATGAGTGCAATCTTTCCAGATGTCACCTTGTTAGGCATGCCAGAGTGTACAATTTCCTTATCTAACACAATTCCTTGTACAATGGCAGAATCATTAATTGATCCACCTGATTTCTTTTCAACTTTAATGTCATCAATATCAACCGTATATTTTTCGTTATTTTTTTCTGCAACAGATAGAACTGCCTTTACAACCATTTCAGCCAATTGATCAGAATTCTTTCTGACTAGTTTGGTTTGCATTGAAGTTTTTGCAATTTTGAGTAATGAAGATTTGTCATTTGCAGTTATTTTTTCTGCAATATTATCTAGGAATTGTTTTGTTTTTTTAGCGGCCTTTCTATAACCATCAACAATAATTGTTGGATGAACGTCCTGTGTGATTAATGATTCTGCGTGTTCAAGGAGTGCACCTGCAAGAACTACGGCAGATGTTGTTCCATCACCAACTTCATTATCAGTGGTTTTAGAAATTTCAACTAGCATTTTTGCGGCTGGATGCTGAACGTCAATCTCTTTTAGAATTGTGGCTCCGTCATTTGTAATTGTAACATCACCAAGGGAATCTACTAACATTTTATCCATACCTCTTGGACCTAGACTTGTATGAACAATCTCAGCTATAATCTTTGCAGCTGCGATATTGTTTTTTTGAGCCTCTCTACCCTTTGATTGTTCAGCGCCATCTTTGAGTAAAACGACTGGCATATTTGCTTTGGTTGCTTGTGCTGCCATCTAAACAAAAATTCGATTTTCTAAATTTATACCTTAGTTTTTAGAATAATATCGAAAATGAAAAAAGATCGCTGGTCTTAAATTAGGAAAATTGGTCTGTTTTACATGACTGATTCACCTAGAGATTCTTATGAAAAGGTGTTTTCTAGCCTTGAAAAACATCATAATTGGTTTGAAAATTCTATCCCATTAATTGCCAGTGAGAACATTCCAAGCCCGGCGGTAAGGGAGGCTGTCATGTCTGATTTTGGAAACAGGTATGCTGAGGGCTGGCCTGGTGAGCGAGTGTATGCAGGTTGTACGTACATTGATGAGGTAGAAACCCAGTGTATGGAACTAGCCCAAAAGCTATTTGATGCTGAATTTGCTGACGTCAGGGCTGTCTCAGGGGTTGTTGCCAATTTGGCAATTTATTCAGCATATTCAAATCCTGGTGATGTTATGATTGCGTCATCAATTCCGGCTGGCGGTCATATTTCACATGGAAAAAAGGAACATTCTGGAACTGCCGGATTAGTTCACGGTCTTGATATTGAATTCTTTGCGTTTGACCCTGAAGAGATGACGTTGGATGTTGACAAGACAAAGGCAAAAGTTGAAGATTTGAAAAGTCAAGGAAGGCTACCAAAAATTGCCATGTTTGGTGGCTCTGTGTTTTTGTTTCCACATCCAGTAAAAGAATTGGCTGATTTTCTGAAAAGCCATGATATGCATATCAATTATGATGCCGCACATGTTGCGGGTTTAATCGCAGGTGGTAGATTCCAAGATCCGTTGAGAGAGGGTGTTGATACCATGACTATGAGTACACATAAGACATTGTTTGGTCCTCAGGGAGGCCTTGTTTTGGGATTTGACAGGCATGCTGCGCCTATCAAAAAGGCGATGTTTCCAGGCCTGACAAGTAGTCATCACATTCATCATATGGCAGCAAAAGCCGTTGCGTTCGCAGAGGCGTTGGAATTTGGAAAAGGCTATGCGGAACAGACTATCAATAATGCTAAAGCTTTGGCTTCTGAATTGAATAATGTTGGATTCAAGGTTCTCGGTGAGAAAAATGGTTACACTGAATCTCATCAGACAGTTGTTAATGTTTTAGATTATGGCGATGGTGGAACGATCGAAGCTGATTTGGAAAAGGCTAACATCATTGTAAACCGACAGCTAATCCCTGGTGACTTGAAAGCAAACCGACATTACATGCATCCGGGCGGAATCAGACTTGGAACATCAGAGATTACCCGACTTGGTATGAAGGAATCTGAGATGAAAGAAATAGCTTCCATGATCAAAGATATCGTCATTGACAAGAAGGAATCGGGTGAAATGACGGGTAAAATTGCCGAATTTAGGAAGGAATTTCAGAAAACCCAGTATTGTTTTGACAATAAAATTGGGGCCTACGAATACATCAAGTTGAGATAGCTAATCTCAATAGGGGATTACCTTGTGTTTTTAAAATTAACAGTTAGGACAGCTTGGATAGTCCTTTTTAGCTTTGCCGTGAGCCTTTACCATATGGCGAAGTAGTCTGTCATTTGCTGGAAAATTCATTCCACATATCTTACAAACTGTACCAACAACAACAAGCTCTTTTGATTTCTTTTTGAACAATCCCATGAAAATCATTATTCCATTTTGATTAAAGATGTTTTGGATATTACCAAAATCCGAAATGTTCTACTTTGAGGTGTTGTTGTAACTCTTCTCGCTTAAACCAAGCTGTAGTACTCAAAGGATCACATTTTGGGCATTTTACGAGTGGTTTTGGTGCCGCTGTAGGCGTGGTTTCTTCTGTTTTTTGCGTATGACACTCATGTGGCCTACCTTGACCCTCATGAAATAATCTCCATTTTCCACTGGTCTCATGATATGCCTGATCCCAAATAAGCTCATTTGATTCTAAACCACATTTTTTACATCGTGCCATAACGTTCCCCATGAAGGGTTACTTTCTAATGCTTTTGATGATTTCGGTAAATTTCTTTAGACCGCCAGTCTGCTCAAGTAACGTTCCAATAACTAAACCATCAGCTCCAGCTTTTACCAAAGCCTTAGCTGTTTTGGCATCTTTAATTCCACCACCAACAATTAGAAATCCTTTGAAAACACTTCTTACAGTTTTGACCATTTCTGGTGGAATGTTTTGTTTTGCCCCAGATCCTGCCTCGAGATATACAAACCTCATGCCTAGAAATTGGGCAGATAATGAGTATGCTGCGGCAATTTTTGGTTTATCGAATGGAATTCCTCTCACGTTTCCAACAAACCATGCAGATGTACCCTCCCCTATGACTAAATATGCCGTTGGTAATGCTTCTAGACCGAACTTTAGCACATTTGGTGCCCCAAGTGCCTGTGCCTGTGAGATATAATATGGATTTTCAGAGTTCAAAAGCGAGCTGAATAGTATGGCGTCTGCCTGTGGAACAACCCCTGTTACATTTCCTGGAAATAGGATAATTGGAATTTTAACTGCTTTTTTCAGACTTCCTACAACTTCTGCCATCTCCATCTGATCTGTGGCCGAAGATCCACCTACTAGGATTGAACTCGCACCGAGTTTTTCGGCATCTTTTGCCAGTTTTACAGATGATTTAATGTTAGAAGCCTCAGAATCTATCAAAATAAAGATCGCAGTACCCCTTTTGCGCCTGTTTTTTAGTAGATTTTCTACTTTACCGCTCATACCACTCGATCGGTATGGTATCTTTAAGGTTTTATTTTAGTACTGGTATACAATATTGTATAGCTTTGAGCGACTTTGATTCAAACAATTTTTCCAATATTATGAAAGAAATTATCAAAAAATCTCTGTTTACAGAGCGACAAGTTGAAATTATTCTAAAACAAAAGGGTTTGGTTTTTACAGATTTTACTATAACAAAAGGCGCGTATTACAGGCAAGTTTCACAATCACGTGATAAACTTGCGGGATTGTATTATTCTTTTATTGTTTTGAAGGTTCTTGGTGTTATTTCGCCTAGTGATATTGATGTGATGTCAAAACTCTCCGAACAGGTTTCTGTGATAAAAGATGGTGATGTTTTTCCCGAGCGAGAACAAGAAATCACAGGTGTAATTGAGCGTGTTGTGAAACAGGCTGTAGGTATGTGATTTTATGCCTAGGTTTGGTACTAAACTAATCTAAAGTGATGTTTTGTAGTGATGTTTAGATTAATGCAAGATGTGAATTAATGTTGTCCTATCATGATAAATCACAAATTTATCATAACATGTTGTGATAGTGGAAATACCAGATCCTCCGGTAATTCTAAGTGTGATTTTGCCCATCCTTATTGGTGTATTTTCATTCTTTGTTTATTTGAAAATAAGGCAATTTTCAGCCTCTAATAGGCAAAATAAGGTAGATTCAGAACGTTTAGAATTTTATGAAAGGCAGTTAATCGATATGAAGATAAAATTAGATGCGATTGAAATAGAAAACATCGATAACTCATATCACACACCACCACCAGGAGTTGAAAGTGGTGTGGAAGAAAGGTCACAAGAGGTTCCTATTCCACGTCCAAATGTTGGAAAAGTAGCACCCAAACCTGTTGAATCTAGGCGTAGAACACCCAATATGGGCTTTGATGATGTGGTTGAGACTGTATTAGGATTAATCACAGACAAATCTATGACATCACGTGATATACAGGTCACACTTGGTCGTAGTAGGGAGCACATATCACGTACAATGAAAAAACTGTATGTTGATGGTTTCGTTGAAAGAAACATGCAAACCAAACCATTCTCTTATTCCATAACAGAAAAGGGTCGACAAAGGATCGGTCTTGGTGGTTCAGAATCGGCTCGAGTGACCCCACAAGTGGCATAATCACCAAGTTTCCCAAAGTTGTTTTTTGGTATTTTATGCCTTTTTTGTCATATTTTTTATAGTAATTTCGTAAAAAATCAAATAGTAATATTATTATTTTCGTAAAATTATAAAATAGGATATGAGTGACGCGGGTGAAGAGTTAGTAAAGATTACAACAGGTGGTACAATATCAATTCCAAAGCAGTTTAGACGTTATTTGGAGATGCAGAAGGGTGACTATTTGAAGGTGGGCCTTGAAGGCGACCATTTAGTACTTAGAAAGGTTGTAATAACTTAGTTTTAGTGGTTTAAAACATGGTTTTAGATGGTTAAAAGTGGGTTTTTATTAGTTAAAACTTGATATGTTTTATGCAGGATTAGAAACTCTGTAATGAAACAAATTGCTTAAAATAAGATTATAAAAAATCATTAGTGTCGGCTATAAGACCATTCATGCCTAAGCTCATGTCTGGCATGCTGACGGTAGTTGATAAGGTATCTATAATCCAAATAAGCCACCAAAAAAAGATATGAAATACATGTGTAAGAGTTGTAAAACCAAATGTAATGATATTATGGTGCATATGAGAAAGGTGCATAAATTTACAGATGGGATTATCGAACTACAACTAAAAACAAACCCAAACACTTTCAAAAATTGTTTTGAAGTAATAGATTAAGTCTAAATCTAATAATTGGTGTTTTTACGCCTAAAAATGGTCATCTAGTGGGATTCTTTGTGATGGTTTGGAATCCTGGTGGCCTGATAAGTCCATTCTCGGCCTTTTTTGGCTCTTTCTACCTTGTTTTTAGTCGTGAATCTCGCAAGATATGTCGAAATTACACTAAGTTTGACAGGTTCGTTGAACTCGTCCTCATACATCTCCAATATCTCAGTTGATGTGAAGCGACCGGTTGGATAGTACTTGTCAACCAAATGCCAAATCTTGCCACCAATGGTGTCGGTCTTTGTGGCCTCACCGGGCTCTTCAATATTCATCAAGTCCATTAATTCAAATATTTTGAGTACTTTCTCTCTGGTGACGTTACCCTCGATCTTGAAATCAAATTTGGCTCCGTCCTTGTCCTGTACGTCTATTCTTATCCTCTTGCTTGTCATATTAGATCATGAAGGATCCTATCTTAACTCAAGAACTGATCCTCTGAAATTTGTTAACATAGTGATTTGTTAATGTTGACACGCCTGGCTCACGCCTGAGCCATTTTTCGTTGTTAACAGACGTCATAAAACACATGGGGTGGTGAGAGTATAGTTTTACGCCTAGACTGGAAATAAGGGGGTGTTTTTCCGATATTAACAATGTTAACATCTTTGTTCACACCTGGAGTCGAAATTTGGGGGTTGTTTTGGTCTTTTTTTCATTTTTCTTAACCTAACCTTAACATTGTGAAATTTGTTTCTTTTTTTCAAAACCCACACACCAATCTTTCCACTGCTTTTTCTTTCAAGAATTTTTTCTTATGATACAACAAACAACACAAAAACTATTTTCAACTATAACTTCTATTTCTTCATTAGAAATGAAGGTGTCTGGGAGCGATCAGAGCGATCTGGAGATTGTCAATGAGAACGATCAACGTTGTAAATTATTACAATAGGATCAGTTCAACTCTCACAATAAAGCAGTAAAGGATCTCAAAATGAGCACGATAGTAAAAGACCCAGTAGACAGACTGCTTGACGCAGCCCAGAGTGGAAAAACCCTCATAAAAAACAGGGACGTACTGCATTTTACCCACATGCCTGAAATGATCCTACACAGGGATCCAGAACAGGAAAAGTTAACTCAATCATTATTACCAATTTTAATGAATTCTAGGCCATCTAACCTATTGGTGTATGGCAAACCAGGAACGGGCAAAACACTTGTGATTAAGAAGGTTTTATCCAAAGTCCAAAAACGTGTTGAGGAAGGTTCGTTTCCTATCAACCTAGCATATACCAACGCCAAACAAGAAACCACACTTTATGGGTTGTTGGTCAGTTTTGGAAGACAGTTAGGACTCTCAAGCAAAAAAACAAATGATGAGAAAATGTGGCTTCCGGGAACCGGACTATCCATCAGTGAGGTCTTTAACAGAATTTTACATATTATTGAAAAACATGAAGTTAACGCAGTCTTTGTAATCGACGAAATTGACTATCTAGCCGAACTTATCCAGAAGACCGGTAAAGACGTACTATACCAGATTACCAGAGCAAATGAGAGACTCAACACAGGCTCACTTACCCTCATAGGCGTATCAAACGACCTAACCTTCAAAGAAAGACTGGACCCACGAGTAATCAGCAGTCTCAGTGAAGAAGAGGTTATTTTCACAAATTATGATTTAGAACAAATTAAACACATTCTCAAAGCCAGAATCCAAATAGCCTTCTCCGAAGGTGTAGTTTCTGATGCAGCACTTAACCTATGTTCCGCCATGGCTGCCAGAGAATCAGGTGATGCCAGAAGAGCAATCGACCTTCTCAGAGTTGCAGCTGAAATCGCAGAAAGAACACAACAAGAAAAAATCACCGAGGATCACGTAAGACAGGCATCTCAGAAAATTGAAGAAAATAAGGAAATCGTAGTATTGAGATCATATCCACTACACGAAAAACTATTAATATTATCAATAATGAAATCCGCCGAAATCTCGACAGGTGAGGTGTATACCACCTACAAAAGCCTCTGTAAGGATGTGGGACAACGAGAACTCACACAAAGAAGAACAACCCAAATGTTGAGTGAGATTGAGATGTCTGGAATCATAACAGGAAGGATTGTTCACCAGGGAACCCACGGAAATACCAAAAAATACAAAATTACAATCACACCAGAAGTCATCAAAAACACCTTCAAAGATGAGATAGTCCTTCAAGACATTCTCTAAAACCACAAATTAGAAGCTAGATTATATACAATCCAATCACATCTTCATCAATTGGATTTATTCAAAAAAAAATCTAAAACTACGACAAGTTTAGTGTGTAAAATATGTGATATGAAATTTTCTAATCCTGAAAGAACAGTGAGACATATGGTCAAAGCACACTCAAAACCACAAAAAAAGAAAAGGATGGGTACTGGCAAATATGGCTAAAACACCATAAAACCTCAAATTAGCACCATACTCAGAGCCAACATGGCATTCAAGAGAATTATAATTTTCTTCATTTTTACTGGCATTTTTGCTAGTGTCTATGCTGCTGGATCTCAAAGTGATGTAACAGAGGAAGAAATTGAAGAGACAATAAACCACTTCAAAAAAGTAATCGCGGAAATCGACGGGTTTGGCATATTTTCTCATAATGCGATAATTGCGTTGCCCATGTTTATTCCAGGGTTTGGTGTGGCTTGGGGTCTGTTTTCGGCATATTCTACAGGGTTTGCGTTTGCAGCAATTTCAGCAGGAACCCCAGAACTAAGCTCACTTAATCCATTAGTGGTTCTACTAACACCATTTGGTTTGATGGAGTTGGCAGCATACTCCATCGCCATGTCGAGGAGTGTCTTATTCATTGAAAACATCATAAAGAAGATCCCAATCTTCACTGAAAAAAAAGCAATTTTGATAGAAATTGGTATTGTTATAGGCTTACTGCTAATTGGCGGTATAGTGGAAATGTATATGATAGATATGGCAGAGGGTCTAGAAAACATATCATAAAATAGTCATAAAATAGAGTTTTTTCATGTCAAGTATGAAATGTGTTTCATGTGGAATTGGATTTTTCTCTCCAGACGGAAAAGACAAATGTTCCAAATGTAGATCATCCGAACCTCACAGTTCTGAGGGTCATGACTCATGTGGCTGCGGTCATAGCCACTAAATCTATTTTTTCAAACATAGAAATTTGAGCTTCTAGGCGTGTAGCTATACTGTTTTTGTATAGTTAGCAAAGTCGGTATTCAACATACTTTGCACGCCTAAATCCCTGTTTTTTGTACGTTTAAAATGTAAGATTTTTTGTTTATTCAAAATTAACATATGATTCAAGTTCTGCCTGATCAAAAACCATAACCGAAAGATCGGAGAACACTTTGCCCTCCAACTCACTCACCATACCCTCAAACGTGGTCTCATTTTCAGTGGTTACTGCCTCAAATACATACACTTTCATCTTTGACGTCTCAAATCCATTATTTTTCAAATATTTTGCAATCTCAGAAGGCATGAAGTGTTTCTCAGGGATTTTAGGCCAAGGCCTAGGAACTAAAATCACACTAAATCCATCAATTAACGCCTTTTGAAGTTCTAACTTCTTTTCTTCTATTGGTGTTGTAACATGCATTGTGATTACCTTAGACTTGTCAATTGGAACTCGTGCCTTTGCGGCAGCAACCTGAATAGAGCTAATACCGGGAATAATCTCCACCTCATCAAAAATTTCAATTAATCTATCTACAACCTCAGACTCGGAGAAGTTTACATCTCCTGTAAATGGAATTAATATGGTGTGATTATCTTCTGCGGCAATTTTTTGATATACATCTTCCTGGTTTTTCATAGTCACTTCAATTTTTTGTTGGCCATTAAGAAAACTCTCAATAGTATTCAACGTATACCCATAACCAATCACAACATCACATTTTGAAATAACATCTTTTATCACGTTTGGTACAAAACTAGGAGATCCAGGACCAACACCAACAGCGTAAACTTTGTTCAACTCTACTCTTTGATGATTTGCCTTGATTTAACAAATTCAACGATAGGGCTCCAGTTTACCTTAAGGAATGAGGTAGGATCTTTTAGTGGATATTGAACCCAATCACGAACTATAGAATATTGATATTCTTTGGTTTTTTCACCATCAACTACCTTTGTTTTCAAAAGACTTCCCCACTGTTTTTCTTCCACATCGATCTCTAGAATATTATTAAATGTCACTTGATCAATATACTTGCTTTTTTCCTCCAAATCAATCTTAAGATCTTCCTCATCATATCCATCATGTCTAATCATAACATTATCATTTTGGTGTAGTGTGACTACTTGACGTGTAACCGCAGCCTTCCACCACTTTTTCATCCTTTCAGTACGTCTAACAAACAACAAACGATTATCAGTTAAAAACAACATTCCTTCCTTTCCTCCAACTGAAAAAAATGCCTTAGATTCTCTCCAAACCGAAACTAAATGTGCATGAATTTTTTCATCTTGTTCCATAAAGCATTCCTAATCATGTTCATTAAAAATTAATACCTCCTCGCATTTTTATTCAACCCATCATTCCACAATATTATGAAAAATGTAATTTTTGGATTAATCTGTGGATCTTTACTCGTTTTAGGAGTAACCCCCTTTGTATCTGCAGCATCAATTCTTGATCTACATGATCATCGTGATTTAGTAGTTTTAATTGAAACAAGATCTGGAAGCTTTACCATTGATTTCTTTCATGATGATGCCCCCAACCACGTTGAAAACTTTCTTTCACTAACCGACTCAGGATTTTACGACGGATTACTCTTTCATAGAATTATCAAAGACTTCATGATTCAATCTGGAGATCCTAAAACGATAAAGACGCCTGAATTTGACGATATTAATAATTCAGAGCGTGGAACCCTAGATTATTATTCTGATGCACCTCCATCAGAATGGGGGACTGGAGGTCCTGATCACCGAGTTGCTGCTGAATTTAATAACATAAAACACAACCGTGGTATTGTTTCCATGGCAAGATCACAAGATCCAAACAGTGCTGGCTCACAGTTCTTCATAGTCCATAAAGACTCTAACTTCCTTGATCAACAATATACAGTTTTTGGAGTACTTGTTACTGAAGAGAGTTTGCGAACATTGGACAGAATTGCAAATCTTGATGTTATTGGCGAGACCCCAGAAAACCCTGAACAAACAAGAATCATGAAAGCTACAGTCATGAAACGTGCTGACGTAAGTGATTATTTTGAAGATCTACTAGTAATGCGTGATTATGATGACAGGATCGAGTCCGTAGATCCTACTTTACCTCAACCATACAAAAGCGAAAGACTTGGAATTAAATTTCTAGTTCCTCCAGGCTGGAATGTACAAGAACCACCAAAAACAAATGAGAACTCTCCAGACATTGCTGCATTAGGACCTCTAACTAGCGGTATATTCCCTGATTCACTGACGGTGACGATTAAAGACACTGATGGAAAGACATTCGAACAACTACAAACTGAAAAAATTAACGTGTTACAGCCACAAATTGATGCTGGAAGTTTAAACTTGAAATTCACTGGATCAAGTGAAGTCAATGGAAGAGATACTTTTTCTATATACGCTCAAGGTTTTTTCGTTAAAACCTCAAGCACCCAATCTGATGATTTTACACCTGAAGAAACAATTGACGTATTGTTTGCTGAGGTTTTGGTTTATGATACACCAAAACACTATATTTTTTCAACAAGCAGTGACAATATTGCTGGCTTTGATACACAAGTACAAAACCTTGAAAGGGCAGTACATACTTTTGAAAGACTATCAGATAGTAACTTCGAGTGGAATGACTCAACTGTATTACCAACAGAGGAGGAGGGTGGTGGTTGTCTCATAGCAACTGCAGCATATGGCAGTGAAATGGCACCACAGGTACAATTCCTAAGAGAGATTAGAGATGGCAAAATCATGGCCACAGAATCAGGAACTGCATTCATGACAGGCT
>Ga0208764_10000792_pt1 | contig 20338 bp, 14 predicted proteins | sample ETNtaG_18_FD_185762 | JGI IMG/M metagenome (GOLD analysis project Ga0208764, IMG submission 185762) | Marine microbial and viral communities from oxygen minimum zone, Eastern Pacific Ocean - ETNP201302SV91 (SPAdes) (version 2) | ecosystem: Environmental > Aquatic > Marine > Oceanic ... | reverse complement strand
TTATACCTCGATCAGAAACTTGACCACCTGACTCTGCATAAAATGGTGTCTTATCAAGTACAATTAAATAACCTGTATCAATTTTTGCATATTTTTTAATATTAGATTCACATTCTAGGTGTTCATATCCTATAAATTCTGAATCTTTACCATCTGATTTTTCATTCCAGGTCAGGTCTTTTTCTTCAAGCCTAAATTTTCCTGACTGACGAGCCTTATACTTTTGGTGAGACATTTCTTCATTAAATCCATCCTCATCTACATCTATACCTTTTTCACGTGCTATAAGCTGAGTTAGATCGATAGGAAAACCATAAGTATCATATAACTTAAATGCATCCGCGCCAGGTATAGTTTTGCCATCTAAATCATCAATTAACTTATCTAAGTGATTTATACCTCTATCAAGAGTCTGATTAAACAGTGTCTCTTCTGTACCAATCACAAGTTCTATATGAGTATCTTTCTTTTTTAACTCTGGATATGCTTCGGACATATGTCGACACATTGTTGGGACAAGCTTATACAAAAAAGGCTCTTCAAGCATTAGGATTCTTCCAAAACGAGCTGCGCGCCTTAGGATTCTTCTTAGGACATATCCCCTGCCTTCATTAGATGGTATCGCTCCATCTGCGATTGAAAAACATAGCATCCTTATATGATCAGCAATTACCTGGAATGGAACTTGATTTTCAATATAATCGATTCCAGATAGCTTTTCAATTTTTTGTATTATCGGTTGAAATAGGTCAGTTTCATAGTTGCTCTTTTTCCCCTGGAGGATACAAGAAATTCGCTCTAAACCAGCTCCGGTATCAATATGGCTTTGTGATAGCTCAGCTAGAGATCCATCTTCCAATCGCTCATTTTGTATAAAAACCAAATTCCAAAGCTCCCAATACAAGTCATCTTTGTTTACTCCCTCAGCAGACTGAAGAGTTATATCATCTCCCATAAAATAATGGATTTCAGAACATGGCCCGCATGGTCCAGTCTTTCCCATCTCCCAAAAATTTTCTTTTTCTCCAAACCAAAGGACTCGATCTTTTTTAATATCAGTCTGACTAAGCCAAAGACCATGAGCATCCTTATCATTTTTGTATACTGTAACCCACAGCCTTTCCTTTTCCAATTTCCAAACATTGGTCAATAGATCCCATGCCCATTCTATTGCCTCCTTTTTATAATAATCTCCAAAGGACCAATTCCCAAGCATCTCAAAAAACGTATGGTGAAAGGTATCTATACCTACCTCTTCCAAATCATTATGTTTACCACTAACCCTTATACATTTTTGACTATTAACTGCTCTGCTATATTCTGACTCTATATCATCCAAAAATATTGGCTTAAACTGATTCATTCCTGCATTAGTAAATAAAAGCGTTGGATCATCAATAGGAACAACCGGAGCACTACGTACGAATTGGTGCTCTTTTTTCCTAAAATATTCTATAAAAGACTTTCTTATTTCTGATGATTTCATAACTAAAATGAAAAACTTGTTTCTATGCTGGTCATGTTAATTGTCTCTTCTGGGCCATTTACCTTGCCATCACCATCTATATCTCTAAATGATTGCCTAAAAATGTAATTAAGTATCATACCATTTCCGAGTTTTATACCAATCCGATAGCCAGATATAGTACTCTCAGTATACTCAAACTCAAAAGGATTAGGTACATTCCTTTGCTGGTAATACCAACGGGCGCTTGTGAGCTTACTTATTGGTTTCTTAAGTCCAATACCTACTATAAAACTTTGATTTCTATCCTCAATGAAAGTATTATTATCATCATCCCATTGTTGACCAAATAGATTTTGATATGACATAGATGTCCCAATCATAGAACCCAGATCTATACTTAATGTTGAAAAATATCCCTTTTGCTTACCAAATTTACCAAGCCTGCTGTCTTTTGTAATTATTTCACCAACATCAGCTCCAGATAATGAACCTATATTTGTTGAAGAAAAAGTTGCACGCTCTATCTCATAAGACCTGTCCCAATACCCAAACTCAAACCTACCTGAAGGCATAATCCGATATTCAAAGTTAAATCTAGCTGGCCCAAATTTGGTCGATAACCCAAAAGGAATAATGCCTGTCCCCAAGGTTGTATCTTTACCAGATATTGGGTCAGTGGTTTCACCTATCAAAGCAGCAAACTGCGCGTAGATAGATACATTCATATTTTTCTCAGATAATATCCTTTTAGATGCATCTATAGATATAGCATAAATTGATCTATGTTTTTCATTTACATTTAGTGGTTCAGGCTTTCGTGTGATATCTGTATCCAGAACAATCGCTGTATCGAGATTCCAGCCAGGAACATTACTATCTAGAGTATCTGTGATACCGTCACCATCGATGTCTAATTCTTCTGATAATACATCAGCCAATCCGTCGCCATCGGTGTCTAGCCAATAATCAGGATTGTTAGGAAAATCATCAACAAGATCTGGGCGTCCATCGTTGTCACTATCTCTTAATCCCAGATATTGATTCCGATCTACAGCAATAGAGCCACCAACATTAATACCTCCTGGTGCTGGCCCAGAGACACGAAGCCCTATTAGGCCAAGATTTTCTTTAAAGTCATTGGTAAATCCATAGAAGTTTAATCCAAATGCTTGAAACTTGGCCTCCATGCCAACCTTTCTAACTTGAGGATATAATATAGTATTTGAATAATTATTTACAAGAATTCCATGCCCCATCGTAACATTATCTAAGGCTCCAATTTGAAAATAGAATGGATCCCATTTTTTACCATATCGTATATAATATATTTTATCTATAATAGAGTTTTTTGATTTTTCCCCACTTGAAAAATCCCACTCATTATCATGAATATTTCCATCCTGATCAATGTAAAACACAATATCAAGTGCTAACGATACTTTGCCAATAGGTATAATAGGCCTGAGCGCGATCTGATTCCATATTTTACCATCTATAGTCACCGCTCCAAATGCACCCTGAACAGATTTATTCATGTTATCTTGCGAGTTGATAACTGAGACAAGGACTAATAATAAAGATATGTGGAATATTTTATGCAATCTAGCCTTTTAAAGTATAACGTAAATTAGCGTATTTCATTTTGACAGCACAACCGGTAAATAGCTATAGTATTATGGAAAATAAATTATCAATATTGCATATAAATCATGAACCAAAAAGATATAATTACATCAAGTATTCTAATTATAATTGGAATAGCATTGATCATAGCCCCCTTTATCACAGAACTAAAAAGGTCATTAATCCTTTTAGGAATAGTACCACTCTGGATGGGCGTATATTTTATTTTTAATACATTACAAAATAACAAGGAAAATAAAGATCAGATAAATTGATAAAATCAAATGCGATATAGAAATAGAGAAAAGTATCATATAATCACATTAATAATCTTATTTCTTTCTCAGGTAAGTTTTGGATCTAATTATCTAAAAAGCATCGCCTTCGATGGAAAAGAAAATGGTGTGATAATTGAGTTTGTCTTTGATAGTTCAGTATCTCCTGACTCAGTTAACGCCTGGCAGTCGAATACCCAATGGTTTTATTTCACTATTTACAACGTATTATCTGACACCTCTCAGTTGTTAGAGCAAACTCAATTGAAACATCCGGTATTGACCTTTCAACCTATCATCACAGAGCAATCAACTCAAATTGGGGTAAAACTAAAAAACAGAATAGAATCATTTGAAATATTTAGAACAAATAAAAATAACGTGCTAAATGCTCATCTTCACTATTCCTTAGAAAACTTCTCCAAACTGTCTTCAGTCAGTACATATAATAAGAGAACTAGAGAGTTTAATAACAAGTTTTCAAGGTCAAAATCATGGTTACTTTTAATTGGAAGCGGGTATACGATCACCGGCCTATTGAGCGATAATAGAGATAATAACACAGAGCTTAAGATAGGTATTAGCACTCTTGTACTCACCTATTTAATACATAAAATCTGGCCAATAAAATGAAGTCATATCTTATCTATTTTTCAATATTATGGGCTATAGGAATTATCCTTATGGGTCTATTTATTCGTATGCGATCTAAACATAAGTTTCCTGATGATAAAACAAAATAATATATCTCTAGTTTGGGTATTTATTTTTTTTCAAACCATATTATATGGAAAGAAGCTACCTATTGAAGAATCGTGGGCAGAACTTCTAAATAATAACCAAATGCCAATACATGCCACCCACCATGTGAATAATATTATTAGGAATGGGCGCCTTCCTCAAACTGTTAAAGAATACCAACTACTTCAAGAATTAGGAATAAAAATTTTAAATAACAATCTCATAGCACAAGCTCCGAACTATTTAGAAGAAATATTAGAAACAGATAATTTTACTTTCCACTATACCACTGACCAGTCAAATAGCAATGCTATATCCACTACGGATTTAAATAACAATACAATCCCAGACTATATAGAAACAATGGGAGAAATATTTGAATATATATGGTTCTACTTTGAAGATACGCTCGGATACTCACCTCCTCCAGGTGATGGCTCCCTAGGTGGATCAGAGAAATATGACATTTTTATTGAGAATCTTCCATCAAATTATTTTGCTATAACATACACAACCTCGATTGCCAACGCATCAGAAAACAGTTGTGCTAGTTATATAAAAATGAGAAATAATTATAATGGAACCGTTTTTCAGAATCTAACCGAAATCGAAAATATCAAAATAACAGCAGCACATGAATTTTTTCATGCTATTCAATTTTCGTATAATTGTTATGAGAGGTTCTGGCTTATGGAAGCTACCGCTGTGTGGTCTGAAGACGAGATATATGATAATATAAATGATCATTATAGATATATGCCGTCCTGGTTTCAAAATTCAAGTAAAACCATTGATGATGAATCCAACCATATGTATGGTTCTTTTATACTATTTCAGTATTTAGATGAGCATCTTGGTGGACCCGATATAATAAAAACTATTTGGGAAGAATCAAGGTCTCGTGCAAATTCCGTGAGTGACATAAGTTTCATATCCATTGACGCAGCGCTCTCTAGTATTGGTTCAAGCTTTAATTCTGCATTAAACAGCATGAGAATAGCAAATAAAATCATGTCAAACCATCCTAACGCAGAACCATATACATATAAAGAAGCTGATGACTATCCCATTACCGGCCCATACGAAATTGCTAGCCTTGTTTTCAATGATGAACCAGTCACTTATGATCAAAATTCATTATCTCTATATTCTAGTAACTATATCAAACTTAACCTGTCATCATCTGCAAGAATATTTATAGAAAATAAAGATGGCCCGATTGATGATCTCTTTGGGGCAGTGATGTTTAAACATAAGAACAGAGAAAATTGGACAATTTATCAGGGATATGACTTCAATATTGACCCTAGTATTAATATTGAATGGGCCACGCTATTAGTTAGCGCACAGGATCAAAATGAAAATGACTGGGACTATAAGGTCACTATTAGTGAAGGCTATAATGAGGATCTTATTCTTAGACGCATCTATCCAAATCCATACATTTATAAAAATTCTAAAATAGAAATAAAGTTATTATCAACTACACCTCAAAGCATTACAATTAATATCTACAATATTTTAGGCCAGAATATTGTTAAATGGAATGTAGATATTGATGGACCAGGTGAGACGGAATTATTATGGGACAGAAAAAACAATATCGGGAAAATAGTCTCCAATGGGGTTTATTATATTGAAATGATAGGTCAAAATAAAAGAATTGTTGAAAAAATCACTCTTTTAAAATCATCAGGCTGAATTAATGAGCTTGGGTATTTCTTTTAATATATTCTGGTAATTAATTAGGCCTTTTTTATATTTTTTTTCGTAATTCTTTTCCTCAGTATCTTTAATTATATAAACAAGTCCTTTTACTTGTTTACCAGCAATACTTTCAATGTTATTAACATAAGATTCAAAGCTGTCCATTTCATCATTATATTTCTCAATTAGTTTAGATAAATCAATAATATTTTTTGCATAGCTAGACTCTGCAGATTTGAATAAAGCCTCACTAAGGATTAGGTTAAAATTATCTATTGTTGGAACTAATTTTTCTCTAACATGAATGAGTTCTTTTAATTGCTGATTCCATTGTATAACCTGTTTTCTAATAAATACCAATCTAGATCTCTTTTTTTTTAAAGCAGCAGTCAGACTCTCAATACTACTATTATAATCTGATTGACTCTCTAATATTGAGATACTATTCTTTTCTAAACTTTTAATTACCTTAATAGCTTTATCTGATTTATTTACAATTGAAAGATTATTTTTTTTCTTTGAAAATAAACTATTTTTTTTCTGTTGGCTCTGTTTTCCATCAAAAATACCTAGGCTTGGTCTTTTTTTGATTTTAGTTGCCAACTTCATTTGCTTACTCAAGCTAGATTTAACTTTTTCTAAACACTTATTAATTAGCTCCATCTCTCTATTAAGATCTTGAAAAACTCTGAAATCATTTTTTCTATAAAAGGACAACTCACTCCTCATAACTTTGTTTAGATATTTATAATTACTCTTCTCTGTTTTAAGCCACTGTTTTGTATTCATTATTTTTACATCTAGTGACTGAATATCTCTTAATACCCATGAGCTAGGGATTTGACTCGAACAATTGAAAAACAAAAAAAGGGTTCCAAAAAAAATTGAAACCCTCATTATACTTTTAAAAAATGTTATCAAGATATCAATAATCCATTTGAATCGAGCTCAACCAAGTCTGTATAACCACCAATCGTTTTACCGTCAACAACAACCTGTGGTACAGTACGACCACCAGTTACTTCAAAAAGGTCATCTCTGGACATATCATTATCCTCAATATCAATCTCTTCAAAAGATATTCCATTTTCCTTTAATAGTCTTTTGGCATTAGCACAAGGGCCACACCATGATGTTGAGTAAATAAGAACCTTTGAATCTGATTTTATCATTATCTTTATTTTAGGTACAACATTTTCTCTACTAGAGTTTGATGACTGTTGGAAACAACAAGAAAATATGTACCAGAAGAAACTTGCTTCCCTATCGAATTAAAACCATCCCAAGAAAAATTATAGTTCCCAGAAACCATAGCGCCGTTGTATAAATTATTTATACTACGCCCAAGCATATCTACGATAGATATATTTACTCGGTCTGTATTTTTTATTTTAATATTAAAGTTTATTACTGGGTTAAAAGGATTAGGATATAAATTATTAATCGTAAACTGTTCAGGTATTTCATCTAATTCAGCCTCAAGCACAGATATGTATGACTCTGGAGCTTCTGTTGTAAATCTTATAACTCTATTATTACTGAGAGGCGCTGCACCAGAAACATAGTTGTTATTAAATATAATGGGCAAGCCATCATTATTATTGGGCGACTGGATTCCTACAGTTGAATAATTTTTCGTTACATCAACATCTTCAATTTCTAGATATTGAAATTCAATAACATTATCGCCAGACTCAGTTGCGATTGCGCTATTTTCATAAATTATTATTTCAAATGTTTCTTCTGTTAGTTCATCATAACCATTAAGCGCCCTAGACCACTCTATCACAAATCTTCCCGAAGAACTATCATACCAAGTATAAACCCTAATCCAGTCTTCACCCACTACCTCTAGGTCATCCCAAAAAGGAGCTAGCATCGCCTTAGGACTCATAAATGACGGTATTGACATATTCCAGAAATAATCAATATCACAAGGAACCAAAGAAGCCCAGCCATTTGAGCTAATCGTCATTTCACTAAATAATTCTCCATGGTACTGAACTTGAAATGGTAGATTTATATCAACATGGTCATCATCATCTAGTAGATATTCTGTACCTCCAGATCCACCATATAACGGATCTAGCTCTACCCATGAAAATATCGGCTTTTGCTCAAAGTCATTATCAATATCATCATAAGCCCAATAGCCGTAATCACTAGGCGACACTGGTACATCCTCACTCTGAGGGCTGATATGCAATTCTACTTCTTGGCTGAAAAACACCGAATCTGATCTTTTTAATTCCAATAAACAAGTAACAGTGCTACCATATGAAATATCACCTAATTCTAAGTTGTAATTGGTTTGATATATTTCATTAGAAAAAGGATTAATATCTATGGCCAGGTCTTGTTGATCATTTTGCACTACCTGTACTCCGTCAGATATATTCGACAAAATAATCTTGGAATTATTATAAGCAGCTGAAGAATAATTATTAATCTGAATCATAGGATTAATAGTTGAAGATGGTGATATATCATTATTTACAAACTTTGACTCCAAACTAATTGGCTCAATATTTAAACAAATATTAAAAATCTCACTTCCATTCTGGTCCGTTATTTGTGCAGTAACATTATGCACATAATCTTCACCAATAATAAATATATCATTAACATTAACTATAGCAGAATCTTGTCCAGCTATATCAGGAAAAGAGATTGAACTATTTTCAGGATATACTCCGCCACTGAAACTAACTGCTCCTTCGAAACCATTAACCACTGTAGATGAAGAATTTTTTACATTAAGACTAAGATTAGCGTGGCTACCAAAAGAAACTACATTCTGACTACCCTCAGATTGCAATGTAAGACCACTAAGCATAAAATCATGGTCGTCATTATCTTGGATGGTTAGCAATTGATGACCTTGTATAAAACCACCTTTATTCGCATACACACTAAGATCAGTAGCACTATCTATATCTAGATTACTTGCATAGACACCATCGCTTGATGTAATACCTTTCGAAAGCAACTGATTTCCATTCATAATTGCTATAACCGCACCTTCAACTGGATAGCCAGATGATGATACGATTTTAATATTAACATATCCGTCTGAGGATAAAATATTATTTGTAGTAAAACTAAATTCATCCGGAGTATCTAAATATACCTGTAGGGAAGGATCTCCAAGAATATTATAAACATGAAAATAAAACTCTTGAGCCTCGCCTGGTTCATTTTGATTAGGAAACTCCTTCATCAGACCATATTGTCCCGCCATTAAAGCTGGTCCTAATTCAACAACACCATGGTTGATCATTACATCGTACATTGATGCATTGATAACGTTGTTATATTTGGTGCTTGTATGCAAGTCGGATGGCCCAATAAAAGCGACTCCTCCTTTTGGATTATTCGTCGTACCGCCCCTAAGAATAGCCTCGGAAAAACAAGGGTCTACATTATTCGCAAAATCATTAGAGTTACATACATAACTCATAAACACTGGCGTGAGCCACCCATTATTTAGTCCATTTACATCATCAGCGTGAAACTCAGGGTAGTGCCAGCCATTTGCATCTCCCCACCCTCTGTAGTTTACGATACCTACCCCATTATTAATTATTTCTGTAATATAGGGTGCACCCTGCTGTATTGGTGGATAGAAAACAGTGTCAACATTACTATATCCATAGTCTATCAACTCGTCTCTGAGCCAGTAAGAGGTCCACTTTGGCGTAATCGGAATTGGAGGGGTGTTAGAGTAATTACCAGCAACCACGAGCGCTCTATCAAGCCACTCCTGGTCATAGGCTAATGGCTCTCGAACATAGGCAATTGTTTTTAACATAATTACCGCAAGCTCATAAGCGGAATCAACAGAGATACGACCAATAAACAAATCAGGCAAAAAGTCGTTACCTACAATATGTGTATACTTTTGATCTGTCACATCATTCTCTGGACCGTAGTAATAAGATGGCACTTCAGCAAAACCGTCGACATCGCCAATAAGAAGCACATACTCAAGCATCGGATCATTAGTATAATGTTCAGTTATATAATTCTGGACTATACTAACATCAAGCTCAGAATCATTAAGCGCAATAACGCTAACATCAAAGCCCTGAGTCATTTTAAATTCTGCAAAAACATCAACATAACCCTGGTCGACTAATCCTTCTCTGGCGATAATTAAATAACTACCTCTTACAGGGGATAGCTGTTGCGGTAAAATATCATAACTATCAGCGATATGATGTGCAAAGCTGATCGGAACTTTTGATCTTAAAATCTGTTCTTTTTCGAGACCTCTATATCTATTATCAATAGATAATACGGCTCCAAAACACATAATAAAAAATACTAATTTTTTAACATAATACATTTACGGACGACCTTATGATAATCTGATTCAATAGCAATAAATAACATACCTGAACTTACTAGTCCCTTTGTTAATTCTGTAAAATCTAAATCAAGAAAAAAATCACCTTTACTAGATATATCTATCGATTTTGACATTAGCTCCTGCCCTAAAATATTGAAGATCTTAACTTTTGCTGGATTACCTTGCCAAGAACTAATATCTAGTCGGAGACTACCATATGAAGGATTAGGAAATATCCCTCGGATTCCAAAGTTTATTTGAGGTGGTTTATTCAACAAAACAGTTTCAATATTTAGGTAATTATCATCCACAGCATGCATCCAAAGTTGATCAATCTCCCACCCCCTGTAATTTACCGTTAGGTCAGTTTTAAGCCACAGTCTAACTTTGATAGCACTAAATCCAATATCGTTTGTTAAACTAGTATAATTATACTGATATTTTTCCCAGTTATCTCCGCTCCACCCATGCCTATGTATAATTATATTATTTGTATCTAGAATAGCAATACCAATCGAATCATGGTCCCACTCTGTTTCATATCGATGTTTAATACTAAAAATAATTCGATTTAAGCCACTAACATCATAGTAGTCAGTCTCAATCCATTTTAGACCTAATAGTGAGTCATTGTTTTCATAGTACACACCCTGTTGCGAAAAAAGTAACCCATCTTCAATAGACCAATTATCATTTTGAGTATTCCAATCACCCCAATCGTGGCTTAGTAGATAGCTAGAAGAATGATCAATGGGTATAGTAAAAATAATATCCCTATCTAGTGTAATAGTCTTTTCCCATGGCGTTCCACCAACTGGGTTTATAATGACAGTATAGTCTCCCGCATAAAGCGATAGCTCATTATTGCCACTCTCTAAAATCAGGCTATCTGTGTCAAAGTCACTAATAATAAAACACTCTACAGTGTCAGGGAATAAAGTATAATCAAGATTAAGCTGAAGGGAGTGAATCTGTGCTGGTTCTAGATGATAATCGTTTGTAGTAATACTGCTATTATTCGCGACAACAGTATGGCTCTGAGAAATATATCCTTTCTTATTAATATTCAAGTGATATGTCCCCGCATTTAAAATACGTCTATATCTCCCAAATTCGTTTGTTAAGCGAGGTTTTAGAATAGACCCAGAGTGTTCCTCAATATCTACGATTACACCCTTTAAAGGAGATCCATTAGAGGCGTCATAAATAATACCTGTGGCCTGACCAGCATTTGTATTATAACCAATTGCTCGGTCAAGCAAATATACCATTGCAGGTTTTGTTCTTAAAATAGTGCTCTCTATTAGAATGCTATCGGGTTGCAGATTAGATGTTCCACACTCAATTAAATATTGGATACACCCTGTTTCTCGATAGAACCAGTCATGAAGTTTACCATTTCTAGACCCACTCAATACGGACAAATATGTTCCTGTTCCATCCTCTGTCTCTATCAACTCAGAGAATGAGTCTGCAATTCCTTTCATTAAATCCAAATCAGGGGATGGCTTGCTATCTTCCCACTGCCACGATGTAAAAACTTTTTCAGATAGCCTACCAGACCTAGAACTGTGCCAGACAATAGAAAAAACAAAATCATTTTCTATAGCTAAATCCCTTATCGCAATCGCCTCTTTCTCCGAAAAAGGTTCAGGTCCTCGATAGTAGTCATAGTGAGAGCCATAGTCTGACTCATCAAAAACAAGAAACGTATCACCAAATGTCCAGTTAAATGAAAAATTCCTATTCAAATCAACTCCATCTACATCATTACCGATAGAAGGCTCATAGTCAAACACTCCATTCGGAGTCACTCCCGATGGTGAAAAATCTGATTTATTTTTTCGATAGGTCAGATCTAGTCCATCGTGGACTACACCTAGTCCTTCAGGGTTTGCTGAGGGGATAATCCATATCTCTAGGTATGATTTTAAAATATTCATATGATTAAAATCCTCTGGACTAGGGTCTAGAAGGTCCATCATAAGCTCTAAAACAATTTCTACTCCAAGCACCTCTTCCGCATGAACCTGACCAATGAAAAGAGCACGCGGCTCATCCTCTTTAGATTGCACATTGTCTGAAATTTTAACTGCCAATATCGGAATATTATCCTGTGATGAGTAACCTATTGTATCCACCATAAACCAATCTTGATATGACTCAATATTAGATAGAGAATCTAAAACCTCTAGTATTTCATCGTAGTCATGGTACCTGCCATCAATAGACTGCCCAAAAATGAAAGACATAGATATTATTATGAAATATTTTAGTAAAGAGTGCATATAATTAATCGGAAGATTTACTTATTAAAGTATTACTTTAAATAAGTAATTTTACCTTTAATTATATCTAGACCTAATTTAAGCTTATAATAGTATACTCCACTAGAAACCAGTCTCCCAAATTGATCCCTTCCATCCCAAGAAATACGATGTCTTCCCTGATAACCGCTTACAATAAGGTCATCTGCAACCAACCTTCCACTAATATCATATACTCTAAATTCAATTAAACCAGGACTAGAAACATTAAAATCAAAACTAACACTACCATTGAATGGATTCGGATAAACAGATTCTATACTAAATGAGTTTGGTATTGGCGCGGAGCTACCATTTTCATCCAAACTTAAAATATCTGACCTCCTGATTGTTTTTGCATAGTAATTTGCTAAATCTTCCTTCCCAGAACTTCTTAGGTCGATCCAGTGTAATAGATAGTCATTGCCGCTATATTTTGTCATCTTTGCTTTTTTCTGGTCATGATATTCAACAGAGATTGGAATGCCATCTATGCCTGTAGTTCTGCCTGAACCAACTATATAAGCTGAGCCATAAAGGTCTACCCCATTAATTAGAAGTGGGTCGCTATTGATGTAACCTCTCCCATCTTCCCAAATCAAAATAAATTCACCAGGCGCAACAGACTTCACTAGCGGTTTTTGCTGACTAGTGGTATCTGATGAGAAAAAAATATCTTCGCTGTTAATGACCCCAGAATAAATGTCAATCTCTTTACCTACAATGTTATAATCGGTTCCATTGCGGTAATCTTCCCACGAAATAAATGCAAATGAGCCATCGCTATCAATATCAAAAGAAATTGAAGACTGATCATTGTCTGCTGTACAAATTGCAACACCATTATTCCCCCACTGTACGTTACCATCCCAGTTTATTTTCTGAGCATATATATCACTAAAATTTCCATCCTGATTCCATACTGCTAGAACCCCCTCAGAATCAGATATTTTCTTAACGGTAACATTATTTGCTCCTAGAGATTGATCGCTTAGACTATGACCACTTGGTGGCCAACCAATTGCAACATCACCATTAGAATCTATTTTGTTGAATTTTAACCTAGATGCTGGCCATATTTCTTCCACCCAAAAAATCAAATAATTACCATCTGGTGTATGCACTATATCTTTTACATAGTCATCACCATTAGACATGGCAGCTGACACTCCTCCTTGGCTGAGTTGAATATTGCCATCAGTATCAATTGACTGGAAAAAAATATCAAACCCGCTAATGAAAGACCTGCTCTCTGACCAAAAACAACCCACTCCATTTTCACCAAGATCAACTAAGTAGGCATTCCTCTGGTCATTTTCAGGGGTCAACGCTATACCGTTCTGATTCCAAACATTTTCTAGATTGGTGTTTAACTTGTTTATTCGAATCTTTTTTGGTGTTTCTGTGGCATCAAACGTTGCCGTATATATTCCTGTCGATGTATTGATCATAAATGGACTTGAGAGGTCAATCTCGGTTGATGAATTATCAGAAAAAGAAACCTGATTTCCATTAAAATGAGAAAAAGAACCATCTACTAAGCGGTTACCATAAATCTTTTTTGTCTCTCTGTTATCCTCCCACATTAGCAACACATTCTCGTCCTCATTTGTAAATGCATGGCTATATTTTACATCACCATCTAATCCTTTTATCGCTAAAATGCCGTTTGCATCAAGTAAAGGTGTTATTCCCTTGTAATAGTTATATATTAGATCGATACTACCACTTCCTTGATCTGCATAAACAACAAAAACACTGTCACCAGAACCTTGAATGATATTTGGCGCAAATTGATACCCAGTATTCTCTGAAACAGCTAGCGCCTGAGCACTTAAAGGTTGACCGTTCTCATCAAAACTTTGAAACATAATATCAACATCTGGATAAACGCCCTTTTCCCAAAAAATATTAACACCACCGCTATTGTTTGCGGAGAATCTGCCGCTAAAATTAACTCCCTCAGTCGGGTCTATTTGAATACCACTAGACCACAGTACATCACCATTTACATTTATTTTTTGCATAAAAATATCACCATCTACAGAATCAAAGCGTAAATCTTTCCATGAGATAAAAATCTCTCCCGACTTGCTTCTTTTTACTCTTGGCGCAGTCTGTATTGCATCATAACTAGATATGGGTTTAGCATCATCAAAAACAAGACCATCAGCATCAACAAACTGATAAAGGATTCTAGCGTTTTCATCACCAGATTTCCATGTCACAAAGGAAGTTGTGTTATTCACAAAGGTTGCTCTTGGCCTAGTCTCAAGGCCTGAGGTATTCGCAATAGGTATACCATTCTCTTCAAAAATCGACTGCATACTAATATCTAACCTTTGGCCATAAATATCAATGTTTTCTCCTAGCCTAGAATCAGACCAACAGATAAACGCCTGATTATTACCTGCATATTCAATACTTTTTGCAGATTGTGTCCCACCCAAAGATACAATTGGGACTCCACTTCCTGGAGCTATAATAGTGTGATCAGAACTTACATGCGTGCCATAAATATCATCATCTACGCCACTACGTTTATCTTGCCATGTTACATAAACCCCACCTAGGCTATCTGTGCACATATTGATAGATATCTGCTTCCCGTTTTGTTGCGCAAGCGCGACACCATTTGGGTCCAATAGCATCACCCCATTATCATCGACATGTTGCATAAATATATCACCAGAATCATCAAATCTGTAATCAACCCAAGCAATAAACGCACCACCAGAGCCATCTTCAATAGCAACCGGATCTTCTTGCCTACCTGGAAGATTAGTAATCGCTGTACCTGACTCACCCCATACAAAATCACCACTCTTATCGATTTTGTGTGCAAAAACATTTCTCATACCGTATCTGGTATCTGACCATACAAATATAGCAGCTCCATCACTACCTGGACACACTGTTCTGTACCACTCAACGTGCACACCTTGTCTGATTGGCGTAGCCATGTTTATATCTGCCCTAACAATCCCTGTCAGAATAAAAATTAAATAAATATAAAATTTCATTAAATACTGTCTCCGCATTATATATTATGAATTAATTGTTAAAATCTTTAAACCTGCCCGAGTACACAAAAGAAGTCGATCATTCCAAAACTGACTCCTGTAAACGTAGCCAACATCAAATATACCCCTTGGCTCGGGATTTGAGGGGTCTGATATATCATAAAGAGCTATACCTTTTGGCCCAAGACTAAGGACAGCGATATCCCCATGTGTTGAAATATGATCAACGGTTAGATCTTCAGCAAAACTCACAGCCGCTCCCTGACCCATTTCAATTAGTTTGTTACTCAAAAAATAAGCACCAAAATCATCACAAGATACAAAAGCTCCTATATCTGATAGATTTACCTGTTCGGCATTTCCATCTAGATCAAATCTTGACCTAAGTGTAGGTTCAGCACCAAGTGTGTCAAAGCTATAGAACTCTACACCAAGCTGATCAACTGCCATTGCAACCATAGAAATGCCATCGCTATCAATGCCAAGTGGTTTGCCATCCGTTGTAACCTCCCCGCCACTTGAAGGCATCCAATTAATTATTTCAAGATTAAAGACCGTTGTAGTATCAGATCTATAGGTGCCCCACTTTAGACCGTCATCATTGTCTGCTACAAACATTGTAAATCTATTCCCTTCACGATGAAAAGAAATAAAATCTTTTGTTCTGTCACTCATAATCTCATTTCGATATATAAACTCGTTGTCAACACCAAAACGAAAAACCTTTACTTTCTTGTTAGACTCTGTAACAAATATTAGCTCATTATCTTCATCCCTTTGGACTAATGCAATATCATCAAACTCTAGATATGAGCCATCCTGAGAATAACCTAAAAACCCATGTAGTTGGATTCCTTGGCCTAAGTCCCAGACTTGTACCCCTGACTGCCCTGCGGCGACATACGCAATATCTCCACGGACAGATATATTCCTGCAGAATCCTTCAGTTGCCAGAACAGTGTCCTCCGTTACAGACCAAACGCTCTCTTCATTTGGCTGAATACAACCAAAAAGAAAAATAAAAATAAAGACAGATATAATGTTTTTAATAATTATCATAAGTAATTGCCCATTTAATTTTACACCATATCTGCATTTGATTAAAACTTTTTAGGTCACTAACCCAATCATAAGATGATTCTGTATCTCTTTGCCTAAAACGAGAACTAAAAGTAACCTCTAACTCATCACCAATTTTCTTATTTATCCAAAGATCTATCTTAATATCCTTATGGTCTCTTCCAGAGTGTAGCGCATCATCTAGAGCTTCTGCTTCGTAAACTCTTATTTCTTGCCTCAATGATAAGCCCATCTGATCAAAATAAGACAAATTTTTATCTATTTTTATAGGCAAATACCACTCAAGCCCTTCATACGAACGATCAAAATTGCTTGAAACTGCAGTTTTATTAAATGAAATATTATCAGCGCTTATTCTATCGAGCTGCAAGGAAACAGTCCCAAACTTTTTTATTCTTTTATTCAACCTAATTCTTGTGTAATAAATATCAAGATCAAACTCTGTAAAAGGGTTGTCATAATATCGTTGAAGATAACCAAACCCAAAACTATACCACATCCTATTTCTAAATGGCATTGAGATAGAAACCAATTGATCTTGATCTGAAAAGTAACAAGACCTCAGGCTATTTGTAGATACATCTCTATCAATATAATGTCTAAGATAATATCGATTTAAGTGTCTCGCGATATATTTTATGTTTTTATAGGAACCCCACTTATATGTAGCAATAACATTCCCAGACCAATAATCTTTATTAGAATTATGTATATAATTAGAAAGATTTAATGATGACGATATACTCATTTCTTTTTTACCTAATTGAAATATTGTTTTTTCTAGTCGAGTATTTATTTTATTGATATAACTATCAAAGGAATTTGCGCCTCCCATTGCCTCTTTATTATTAGATGAATTTTCTATTTCCATCTGAGAAAACCGCAAAACATTACTATCATATCCTCCATGATAGCCTATAGATATTTTTAATGGAGTAGAGGCACCAAACGCTACTGCATATAAAAAAGAAATTGAAATTATAAATGGACGCATCAGTATAAAATAAAACGTGTGAGGACGGTCTTTCCCTCATCAGAAACTTCAATAGAATAGGTATGCTTGCCACTAGGAACCTTTATTTCACAGGAACGCCATTTTCCAGGAACCTTATCTAAACGACCTGAGATACTAGAGGATGAAGAACGCTCGGTATTGAAAAAATACGTTCCTACAACTTTCCTACCAGTCTTAATATGAATTCGATATGATTCTTCACTGCCCATTTTATCTGTAAACTCTAGTCGGCTAATTATCCTCATTGTTTTTGAACCGGAGGCTTCAATCTGGAGCGGTATATCTTTACTACATTCAAAATAATTAATCTTTTTACCACCTAGGTCTACTTTTATACCATCTTTGTAAACGACAGGTGTCAAAACTTTTTGGTTGCTCCCCCTACTAGACTCAAACTCTTTTGATAAAAGTCTAAGCAGGACAGGATACTTGAGCCCATTGTTTTCTAACACCTCAATGCTGTGGTTTCCTTTAGGCAGGTTAATAAAGTAATTTCCTGAATAGGTATATCGATGTTTTGGGTGTTGTGCTGACCTAATAGAAGATTGAACTTTATAACGATGATTTACTTTTATCGTATCTTCCCCATTCAGAACAATAACATAGTTAAAACTATGACTTTTTTTCTTACCTTTAAGAACGGGATATCTACTAATAAATTCTGCTCTTGTAGGTCCATTTACTTGATAAAGCAATCCACTCTTCTTTATAGGATAGTAGACCCTTCTCTTTGAGTTTATAACTAGAATTTCTTTTTGATCTCGATCTCTTACAGGACGTAATAGTTTTCCATACAAATATGTATCAGAAAAGAAAAAGACTATAATAAGTAATATTTTATAATAAACTGTCTGGCTCATGATCAACAAGATGCTCCTTAATTTTTTGTTTACTATGATATCCAACGGCAAACACTAGCCCAGAGATTATTACTAAACATACTGTAGCAATAAAGATATTATATTTTTCTTCAGCATACAAACCACCTACTCCAATCTCAGGAATGGGAATTGGTGCGAAAGGCATATTCAATAGCTCAGTTAGTGATTTAATATTTAAAACATGAAGTATAGGTACATTATTCTTTGCAAACTTAGATAATACACCTTCAATCCCCCCTTCTCTTAGAGATATATCAAGCACATCAGATTTTTTAACTATACCTGCGTTCAATAGTTTTGAATTAAAACTCGTTCCTAAGCTTGCGACACCACCACCAATGTTTATCATCGCACTAAAAGCCTTTGGATTACGGTATCCTGAGAAAAGCTTCATCCGCTCATCAATATTTTCTGCGAGTTTTGTATTTTTAATTAATGGAAGTTTATGCTTTGATATGTTGCTAATAATTATATCTCTCCCAGCTGGACTAAGTAATCTACCCATATCGTTCCGCCCACCAATGGATGCTGCTATACTTCTATTACTGATAAATCCATTATTAAATAAAATTTCTTCCATATCTAACCAAGTAAAATCAACATGATTCGCTCCCCACTGTGACGCACCAACTGAGGTAATCATGATTGGAACCAGGCCAATTGCCTTAGCAGCCGTAAGCACTGCAATATTCGCCCCAGGCATAGAGCCAGTTAGCAGAATGGCGATAGTATCACCTTGCTGTAATCGCATCTCAAACATTAGCTCAACCATCCCTGCAGAAAAATTTGGATCTAACGTTGTTAATTTTGCATCTAGGTCACCCTCATCTGTTGTTATCAAGCTAAATGGACTACCTACTAAACCAGTCTCATTAGGGTCATTCTCATCATCGATAAATACACCAGACTCCATTCTTTTCTCTTTCAGGATGGACATTGACTTTTCCATTAGTATAGCGGCTTTTATCTTTAAATCATAAGATGGTGATATATCAATCGTCGTACTATTAATAGATATAATAAACCCGACTAATGAAATAGCGGATAAAATTACAAGGGTGGAAGTCTTTTGTATGGCCGGTATAAACGGCTGCTTTTTATAATTATTCAAAGATTGCACCACTAAATAATATCATTACCAAAAGCTTTACTATAACAGCAGTAAGCAATACCACTGATAGAGTTCTGATAACACCCTGACGATCCATCCAGTTTGCAATAAGTCCCGGAATAATATTTCCTATGACCGCCAAGCTTTTTATGTTCTCGGTATCTATATACATCGTTCTTGATAAGTACCCAAAGAAAAATCCAAGAATAAGCGCAAGTACTATTCTTCTTTTCCCATATAAAAACATAACCTTACTCAAGCCTCGAATAATCAACCAGACTAATATTGCTACTAAAAATGTAGCAAGAACCTGAACAGGCTGATGTAGAAAAAGAGAAATATAACCCGGCACAATTATGCCTCCTGCAGTTACACCAAGAGCCTCTGATAGAATTAGACTTAAAATAATTCCTAGACCTATACTAATCTCAATCATACGCTCTACTCTCAGATAGTTTATTTAGTATTTCCTGTCCAACGCCTACTTGATTTCCTATGGCAAAAACCAATATATCATCATCGAGATCCAAAATTGAATTAGAAATATTATCAATGGAATCGCTAATAGAAAAAATACTTACCTGTGTATCCGGTGAATGATGTATCAATCTTTTAACCTTTTGTTCAATTTTATCTCCTCTGATAATGAAATACTCTGGCTTAATTTCTTCAAAAGTAAGCTCTAGCATTTGCTTTGTTCGAATAGGTCTATCATCTCGAGAATTGAAAAATACCGCAGTACCACTATTTGTAGGAT
>Ga0208764_10000788_pt1 | contig 20392 bp, 16 predicted proteins | sample ETNtaG_18_FD_185762 | JGI IMG/M metagenome (GOLD analysis project Ga0208764, IMG submission 185762) | Marine microbial and viral communities from oxygen minimum zone, Eastern Pacific Ocean - ETNP201302SV91 (SPAdes) (version 2) | ecosystem: Environmental > Aquatic > Marine > Oceanic ... | reverse complement strand
ACTCATCGCCCAAATGTATTAGAAAAACTTTTGAAGAAAGTAATTTTAATTTATTATAAAAGTTAATTTTTTTTTCTACACTTGAATCAACTATTATTAAAATATCTTGGTTTTCTATATCTTGCAAACTATCAATAGTTTGATATTGAACTTTATTTAAAATTTCATAAATCCAATTATTTGAATTTTCTTTGTGATATAAGCCCCACTTATGATTTACGGTATCTTCGATCTTTGGTTCACCAAGTTTGGGTTCAATTTGATTGTGAGTATTCCAAAATAATTTAATCATTCAAGATTAAAATTTTATTTCTCTAAAAAGCTTTTTAAATGTTTTGATCTACTAGGATGCTTAAGTTTTCTTAGAGCTTTGGCTTCAATTTGTCTTATTCTTTCACGTGTAACTGAAAATTGCAGACCAACTTCTTCTAGAGTGTGATCGGTATTCATCCCAATACCAAAACGCATTCTCAAAACTCTCTCTTCTCTTGGCGTAAGTGTTGCTAAAATTTTTGTTGTTGATTCTCCCAAGTTAGATCTAATCGAAGCATCAAGAGGTTGTAAAGCATTTTGATCTTCAATAAAATCTCCAAGATTGCTGTCTTCCTCATCGCCTACAGGCGTTTCCAGAGAAACTGGTTCTTTTGAAATTTTTAAAACTTTTCTGATTCTATCTAAAGGCATAGCTAACTTTTTAGCTAATTCTTCTGGTGTTGGTTCTCTGCCTCTTTCACTTAAAATTTGTCGCGAAGTTCTAACTATTTTATTTATAGTTTCAATCATATGTACTGGAATTCTAATTGTTCTAGCTTGATCAGCTATCGACCTTGTGATTGCCTGTCTTATCCACCAAGTTGCATAGGTTGAAAATTTATAACCTCTTTGATATTCAAATTTATCAACTGCTTTCATAAGTCCTATGTTACCTTCTTGTATTAAATCTAGAAATTGCAAGCCTCTATTTGTATACTTTTTAGCAATCGATATAACTAATCGTAAATTCGCTTCTACCATTTCTTTTTTGGCTATTCTTGATTCTCTTTCACCTTTTTTTATCTTATTTAATAATTTTCTAAATTCTCCAACTGGTAATCCTATTTTTTTACTTATTTCAATTAATCTCTCTCTAATTTCTGTAAATTCTTTCTTTTTTTTCTTAAAAAAGTTTTTCCATGTAGCATTTCCACTTAAAAATGATTGAAAATTTGCATTAATTTCATTACCTAAATAATATTTCAAAAATTCTTCTCTAGATATTTTATTATCTATAGCTGATCTCATTAAAAGACCATCTAGAGAAACTATTTTTTTACTTTCTTGATAGTGGTCTTGCACTAAATCTTCTAATACCGAAGGATTAATTTGAAGATTTTTTATTTTTTCAATAATATCATTTTGTATACTTTTGTATCTCATTTCTTTTGATCTAGAATAATCTGTAGCATTAAGTGCGCACTCTAGTTTTTCATTTTGACATTTTATTAACTTTAAATAATTTTTTGACAAAATATCTATAGTGGAAATAATTTGTGGTTTAATTTCTTCCTCCATTTTAGCAAGGGACAAGTTGAATTCATCTTCTTCTGAATATTCTACTGTTTGTTCTTCACCCTCTTTGCTTTCTTTTAAATCTTTATCTAATTTTTCTGGTTTGTTAGTTGTCAATCTTTTTTCAACTGTTTTATTTTTTTGAGATGATCCTCCATCAATGTCGGCCTCAGAATCAACATAAGTAGAATCAATATCTATAATTTCTCTTACTAGTAATTCTCCTTTCTCTAATTTATCTTTCCATTCAAAAACTTTTCTTCCAGTGATAGGACTTACAAATAATGCGCTGATCATTACACTTTTTCCTGCTTCAATTCTTTTTGCTATTGCAATTTCACCTTCACGTGAAAGAAGCTCTACCCCTCCCATCTCTCTTAGGTACATTCTTATTGGATCGTCACTTTTATCTAGATCAGATCCTTTTTCATTTTCATTTGAGCTAGAGTCTCTTTTTTTATTTGGTTTATAGTCTGATTTTTTCTCTACAAGACTTACCTTGCTATCAAAAATATAAAAGAAAGCTTTCTCTATATTTTCCTGGCTGTAATGTCTTTTTCCCAAAGATTTTGCTAATTCTTCATGAGTTATAAAACCTCGATGCAGGCCTTTATCTAGAAGTCTTTTAAAAGATTTAGTAATTAGTTTATCCACAGTATTTTTCTTTAATAATAATTAAACAGAGGATCTATATATAATAACAAAAAAAATAAAATCCATAGCTTATTTACCCACTTTTTAACTGATTTCTTAGAGATAAAAGTTCAGAATATAGATTTTCATCAAGATTTGAAGCTACCTTTTCTTCCAAAGTATCTATTTTTAAGCGCAGATTAATTTTATTAATCTCTTTAATTATTTCATTAAAAATAACTATGATTTCATCTTCCGTTTTTTTGCCCATAATATCTTTAACTGGAGCATTTAAATCAACAAGGCCGAAAATATCTTGATATTTCTGTTCAAAATTTTCTATATCTAACTTCTTGCTATCAAAAAACTTTTCCGCCAATAAATATTCAATAAGTTTTTTTTTTAACTCATTTAAGTTTGGTTTATGAAAGTTGACTTCTGAAATTAGTTCAACATTTTTTCTAAAAATCTCTAGATTATTAATAATTAAAAATAAAATTGAGAATTCTTTAAGTTCTATTTCAGTAAACTTATTTCTCTTATTAATAATATCCTTGGTTTTTTTAAGAGGCACTTCTGGTTTTTTTATATTAAAAAATTTATTTTTTTTATAGTTTAGGAAAGGTGTTAACTCATTAATCTTTTGAATATAATGATCAAGAAAATATTTAGCTAAAGTTTTATCTTTTATTTCATTGCAAATAGATTTTATTTTTTTTTCAAAAAGGGAAAGCGAATTAGGGCTATTTCTATCAACTTCATTAAGATAAGAATCCCAAATAAAGTTTTTAATTTCAATTTTACTTTCAGTAAATTTTAAAAAAGATTCTTTACCTTTTTCATTTATATAAGCATCTGGGTCTAGGTTTTCAGGCAAAGTCAAAAAATAAATATTAAAATCTGGTTTTATCAAAGGAAATAATTTTTCCGCAGCCCTTAAAGCAGCTTTTCTTCCACTTAAATCTCCATCTAAACAAATTATAGGGTTTTTAAAAAATCTCCATATTAAATCCATTTGTCGTTCAGTCATTGCTGTACCCAGGTTTGCTACTACATTTTTTATTCCAAATTTATGTAAATTTACAACATCCATATAGCCCTCAACTATAAAAACATTTTCTTTTTTATTTGTAAATTTTTTTGCATTATCAATGTTATATAAATTATTTCCCTTTTTAAAAAATTCAGTTTCAGGAGAATTAATATATTTTGCAAAAGTTGTTTTTGAAGTTGCTCTTCCTCCTAGTGCAAATACAGAACCATTTAAGTTTTTAACAGGGAAAATAATTCTATTTTTAAATCTATCTACATATATTTTTTTATTATCATCAAGATAAAATATTCCAGAAGAGTTAATTTTCTCTTCATCAAATTCGCTCTTCAATCTCTCATAAAAATTATTATTTAGTGGAGAAAATCCTATTTTAAAGTCATTTATTTCTTTTTTTGTTATTTTTCTTCTTTCTAAATATTTTTTTATTTCAGAATTTTTTTCAGAAGCAATTTCTTCGTGACAAAAATTTGTATATTTTTCTAAAATAGCATTATAAATTTTCCATCTATTTTCCTTTTCTTCGTCTTGCTTTGTAAATCTATATGGTTGCATACCCGCATCGGTAGCTAAAGCTCTTACAGCTTCTCCAAATCTATAACTTTTTGTTTTCATTAAAAAATCAAAAATATTTCCATGCTCAGCTGAACTAAAACAATGATAAAAACCTTTTTCATCGTTAACAGTAAATGAAGGTGTCTTTTCGTTAGAAAATGGCGACAGCCCGATAAATTCTTTTCCTCTTCTTTTTAGTTTAACTGATTTTCCAACGACTTGTGATACTTTTAATCTTTGTTTAATTTCCTCTAGATATTCTTTTGGATATTTCATCATTTTAGTAAATCTTTAATAATTAGATTAACTTTTGAGAAATCTATACTTTCGGCATATTTTTTTTTTAACACACCCATAATTTTTCCCATATCTTTAATACTATTTGCTTTTAAAGAATCTATTGTTTCCTTACAAATTTTTTTCATTTCATCTTCAGAGAGTTGTTTTGGTAAATACGAATCAATTATTTTTATTTCACTTATTTCTGCTTGTAACAATTCTTGCCTTCCTCCTTTTTTATATAAATCTGCCGAATCTTGTCTTTGTTTCCTCATTTTAAGTAAAACTTTTAAAATTTCTTGGTCTTTTATATCTTCTTTCTTTCCTCCGCTTCTATTTGCTATGTCTTTTTCCTTAATAGCTGCCAAAATTAACCTTAAAGTAGAAACTAAAGTTTTATCTTTATTTTTTAAGGCAGTAATAAACTGTTGATTTATTTTTTCTCGTAATGACATGAGTTATAAAAACTTCAATTTACTGTACTAACAAATTTTGTTCAAAAGAAAAAAATTCTATCTTGACGTGATAAAATCTTTTTCTTATGTTGCGCAAAATCAAGATTTATAGTAAAAGCCTTTAACTCATGAGTTGTATTTGGTAGCAAAAACAAATTTAACCCATAAATCAAAAGATAATCTTAAAAAGATTACTCCCACAGGAATTTTAGTTTTAGAAGATGGCAGTTTTTTTAAAGGCTATGGGTTTGGATTTGAAAGTACAGTAACTGGAGAAGTTTGTTTTAATACTTCTATAACAGGTTATCAGGAAATAATATCCGATCCTTCTTATGCTGGGCAAATAATTAATTTTACATTCCCACATATTGGGAATGTCGGAACTAATGATGATGACCATGAATCTAATAAGATTTGGACTAGAGGTGTAGTTTTTAATTCTGAGATTTCTAATCCTTCAAACTATAGATCCTTAAAACATTTAAATAGTTGGTTAAGAAAAAATAAAATTGTAGGTATCGCGGGTCTTGATACTAGAAATTTAACAAACTTTATAAGAGACAAAGGCGCACCAAAAGGAACTATTTCTTTTTCTAAAAATGGAAAATTTAATATTAAAAAATTAAAAAATTTATCAACTAAATGGAGTGGATTAAAAAATTTAGATTTAGCAGAAAAAGTAACAACTAAAAAAAACTACAAATGGTCAGGATTTAAAACTTGGAAAAAGAAAGATCGGTTTTTAAAAAATAAATTTAATTCATTCAAAATTGTAGCAATCGATTATGGAATAAAAAAAAATATTTTGAGATATTTTTCTGATTTTAAATGTGAAGTCGATATAGTTTCTTGCAAAACAACTGCAGAAACAATTGTAAAAATGAAACCAGATGGTATTTTTTTATCAAATGGTCCTGGTGACCCAGCTGCTACAGGAAAATACGCAATTGAAATTATTAAAACTCTAATTGAAAAAGAAATTCCTATTTTTGGTATTTGTCTTGGTCATCAAATACTTGCTTTAGCGCTTGGCGCAAAAACAAAAAAAATGAAACTTGGACATAGAGGCGCTAATCATCCTGTAAAAAATTTAATCAATAATAATGTAGAAATTACATCTCAAAATCATGGTTTTGAAATTGTTAAAGAAAGTCTACCTAATAACGTTGAAGTGACTCATAAATCATTATTTGATGAATGTATTGAAGGAATTAGGTTAAAAAATAAACCCGTTTTTTCTGTTCAGTACCACCCAGAATCAAATCCTGGACCACAAGACAGTGTATATCTATTTCAAGAGTTTATTAACAATATAAAAAAAAATGCCAAAAAGAAGAGATCTTAAAAAAATTTTAGTAATAGGAGCAGGTCCAATAATTATAGGCCAAGCTTGCGAGTTTGACTATTCTGGCACACAAGCATGTAAAGCATTAAAAGATGAAGGTTATAAAGTAATTTTAATAAATTCGAACCCAGCAACTATAATGACAGATCCAGGTGTCGCAGACAAAACTTACATTGAGCCAATTACAAAAGAAATTTTAGAAAAAATATTAATAAAAGAAAAACCTGATGCAATTTTACCAACTATGGGAGGTCAAACTGCCTTAAATTTAGCAATGGAAGCTGAAAAAAGTGGGCTTCTAAAAAAATATAAAATTGAATTAATTGGGGCAAATTCCAAAGCAATTTCAAATGCAGAAGATAGAAAAAAATTTAGAAAAAATATGTCTGATATTGGATTAGACCTTCCAAAATCAGATATCGTTAATAGCCCAAAACAAACAAAAAAATGTTTAAAAAAAATAGGGCTGCCTGCAATTATAAGACCAGCTTTTACACTTGGGGGTCTTGGAAGTGGTATTGCTAAAAATAAAAAAGAGTTTTTTAAAATTATAAAAGAGGGTTTAGCAGCTTCTCCCGTAAGTCAGGTTTTAGTCGAAGAATGTCTTGAAGGTTGGAAAGAATTTGAAATGGAAGTTGTAAGAGATAAAAATGATAATTGTATTATTATTTGTTCAATAGAAAATGTAGATCCTATGGGGATTCATACGGGGGATTCTATTACAATTGCACCTGCCTTAACATTAACTGATAAAGAATACCAAATTATGAGAAATGCTTCGATAGCGTGTCTCAGAAAAATTGGGGTCGAAACTGGTGGGTCTAATGTTCAATTTGCTATAAATCCAAAAAATGGAAGAATGGTAGTAATAGAAATGAATCCTAGAGTTTCTAGGTCATCAGCGCTTGCTTCTAAGGCTACTGGTTTTCCCATAGCGAAAATAGCAACAAAATTAGCTGTAGGTTATACGCTTGATGAGTTAAAAAATGAAATTACAAAAGTAACCCCTGCATCCTTTGAACCAACGATAGATTATGTGGTAACTAAAATTCCAAGATTTACTTTTGAGAAATTTTCTACCACTCCACCAATATTAGGGACTTCTATGAAATCTGTTGGAGAGGCTATGGCAATTGGCAGAAATTTTAAAGAATCTCTCCAAAAAGCTCTTGTATCTCTGGAGGTTGGTTTTTCGGGATTAGATAAGATTTTTAATTTAAATAAGAAAGAAATCGAAAAAAAATTAAAGATAAATATACCAAATAAAATTTTACTAATTGCTGAAGCAATGCGTAAAAAAATCAAAATTAATAAGATACACCGACTATCAAAAATAGATCCTTGGTTTTTAGAACAAATTAAAGAAATTGTAAATGCTGAAAATAATATATTAAAAAGAGGTTTGCCTAAAAACTTTAATGAATTTAATAGAATTAAATCAATAGGATTTTCTGATAAAAAATTATCTGAACTATCTGGTTTAAAAGAAAAAATTGTAAGAAGAAAAAGATTAGCTTTAAATATTTTGCCTGTATTTAAAAAAGTTGATACTTGTGCAGCTGAATTTAAATCTTTTACACCTTATATGTACTCGACATATCAAAGAAATTTTATAGTCAAAACGGAATGTGAATCAGATCCATCATCTAAAAAGAAGATAATTATTTTGGGTGGTGGCCCTAATAGAATTGGACAGGGTATTGAATTTGATTACTGCTGTTGCCAAGCAAGTTTTGCCTTAAAAGAATCTGGATATGAAACAATAATGATAAATTGTAATCCTGAAACCGTTTCTACTGATTATGATACTAGTGATAGATTATACTTTGAGCCTTTAATCGAGGAATATGTTCATAATATAATTTTAAAAGAAAAATCTAAAGGCAATCTACTAGGTGTAATTGCTCAATTTGGTGGACAAACTCCTATTAAATTAGCAAAATTTCTCCATGAAAATTCATTACCTATTTTAGGAACCCAATATTTTTCAATTGATCTTGCCGAAGATAGAGACAGATTTAGAAAACTTTTAATTAAATTAAAATTAAAACAAGCAGATAGTGGAATTGCAAAATCCTATAATGAAGCAATCAAAATTGCTAATAAAATTAGTTTACCTCTAATTATTAGACCATCTTACGTTTTGGGCGGTAGAGCAATGGAAATAGTTTATGAAAAAAATCAACTAAAAAATTTTATTGAAGAAGCTTTTAAAGCAGCTGAAAATAACCCAATACTAATAGATAAATTTATCAATAATGCTATGGAAGTCGATGTTGATGCCATTTCAGATGGAGAAGAAGTTTTCGTTGCTGGAATAATGCAACACATTGAAGAAGCGGGTATTCATTCAGGCGATTCAGCTTGTTGTCTCCCTCCAATTTCAATTAAAGAAAAATTAATATCTGAAATTAAAAAACAAACAAAAAAATTAGCACTAGCGCTAAAAGTAAAAGGATTTATGAATGTGCAATATGCAATCAAAAATGATGAGATTTACATAATTGAAGTGAATCCTCGAGCAAGCAGAACTGTGCCGTTTGTTTCAAAAGCTAAAGGAATCCCGTTAGCAAAAATTGCTTCACGGGTAATGACAGGTCAAAAATTATCAAAATTTAATTTAAAAAATAAAAATAAGGATATGTTTGCCGTAAAAGAAGCTGTGTTTCCATTTAACAAATTTCCAAATGTTGATGTATTATTAGGGCCTGAAATGAAGTCCACAGGGGAAGTAATGGGATTAGATAAAGATTTTGGTCTTGCATTTAGCAAAAGTCAAATTGCTGCTGGAAATTCACTACCCACAAGAGGATTAGCTTTTATTTCTTTAAAAGATAAACATAAAACTGAAGGTATAAATTTAGCAAAAAAACTAATTAAATTAAATTTTTCGTTATGTGGAACTCCTGGAACAGCAAATATAATACAAAAAAACGGAATTAAATGTAAAAAAATAAATAAAGTAAGCGAAGGCTCACCTCATATTGTTGATGTGTTAAATGCAAAAAAGATTGCCCTTGTAATAAATACTGGAGGTGGAAAACGTGCTTCTAGAGTTCAAGATTCGACGTCAATAAGACGAGCAACATTAATTAATAAAGTTCCATATTGCACAAATATGTCAACTGCTTACGCTTGTTTGGAGGGTATTAAGTCTCTTAAATCAAAAAAAATTACCGTCACTTCTCTCCAAGATATTAAATAAATAATGTTAAAAATTTTTATTATTGTTGTAACTTAAGTTTATTTTACTTGCCAATCTGTAGGAAACGTAACGTAGTTGACTTGCAAGCATCTTCTCTCTTTTTTAATTTCTTTTTTTTCCATGCCATGCCATGTATTTGGTCCGCTTGTAAAAAAATATCCATAATTATTTTTATAGGGAACCGTTTTAACCTTATTTAATTTTTCGTCATAAAAATCTGTACCCAAGTTTTCAGATTCTCTAAACGGGTTTGCAAAAAAAAGTCCTGAAATTAATTTTTCCTTAATATCGCAGTGAGGCTTAAGCCAAAACCCCTGGCGGTCACATATTACTTCAACTCTTACATATGAATTAGAAAGATTTTTTTTTATTAATTCACTAATATATCCATAAGTGTCCTTTGATCTCAGTTCTTCTATTAAATTATTTAGATTGGGAAAATTTTTTGAATTATCTTTACTAACAAAACATCTAAATTTTATTGCTTTCCCACCACTTGATATACCTTCTCTAAATTTTCCCTCGCCACCATCAACAGCTCTAGTTCCATCATAATTTATGTTCATTTGTTTTAAATCTGTAATTTCAGTGTTGCAAATTTCTTTTATAGCTCCTTCTGTTAATGGTTCATTTAATTCCCAATGACTAAAAGGTGTACTAAAATGTTTGGATCTTTTTTTTAAAGAATTTAAAAATTCCATTAAATTAGTTTTCTATTTTGCTTTTTATTTGAACTGCTATTCTTTGCGCTTCATTGTGTTTATTATATGTCCATGGTTCAACTTTTTCTCCCAAATCTCTGGTTATTCCCATTTGTTTGAATAATTCAAAAAATCTTTTAAATCTATAATTATTTTTTTTTGCTTTCATGTGGGCAATAAATATAGGTTTACTAGAAGTTGCTGCTTCTGAAATCATAGATGTTGAGTCACATGTTACTATTACAAAATTTGCAAGCGCATATGCAGATAGATAAGCTTGCTTGTCAACTTTATCTACCACATGTCCACATGATCCCATTTCTCCTATTGCTAAATCAATAATTGCTTTAGGTGTTCTCATGGATGGAATTATAATTACTTTATAACCATTAGAAACAAAAATAGACTTTATTTTATTAAATATATTAATTATTTGATCAGGTTTAAAACTATAATACTTGTTTGGTCCACCCAAGATTAATGAAACTATTTTTTCACTTTTAATTTTATTAGCCAAATATTGTCTAGCTTTATTTATTTCTTGCTCGGTTATATAATGAATAGCTCCTTTGGAACTATAAATATTATCTCCTTTCAAGTTATCATGTTCGGGAGCTACTATAGCATCAAAATTTTTGAAATTTACTTTTGGATCTTGAATATGAATTGTAAATATTTTTAAATTCTTTCTTTTAAGAAAAATCGATGGTATTACACTTTTCCTTCCACAGGAAATTATTAAATCTGGGATTTCATTATTGGTTATATAAATTTTATCTTTTAATACTATTTGTGAAATAGGTGTAAATTTAGGTGGTATTAAATTCCAAGGAAAACTTAATCTTACAATTTTATGAAAGTACTCAACATTTAATGCTTTAGCCATACCTTCTGCTTGGCTGATCATTCCATGCATTCCCTCGGTTAAAAGTAAGGCTTTTAGCTTTCTCATAAATACTTATATATATTCCTAAATTTTATTTATCCACAGGATAATAAATTGGTTTTACTTCAAATGATAAACCTTTATACATCCTCTATGGAAATATGCGAATTGAAGAAGATATTAAGCTGGATTATGCCGATGTACTCTTTCGGCCTAAACGCAGTACGCTCTCAAGTCGTAAAGACGTAGAACTTAAACGTACATATAATTTCAAATATAGTAATCATCAGTGGTCTGGCGTACCTATTATTGCTGCAAATATGGATGGGGTTGGAGAAATAAGTATAGCTAAAAATTTAGCCAAATTTGACATGATGACATGTCTTACTAAACAGCATGATATTAAAATGATCAAGCGTAATTCAGTAGTTAAAGAAATTTATCCTCATTTAATGATTAGTACTGGCACAAGTAATGAGGATTTCAAAAGATTAAATGAAATTTTAAAAGAATTTAGTTTTTTCGAATTCATATGTATTGATATCGCCAATGGATATTCAGACCACTTTAGTAAGTTTGTTAGTTCGGTAAGAGAAAAACATCCTACAAAAACAATTATTGCTGGCAACGTAGTAACTGCAGATATGACACAAGAATTAGTTATGAATGGAGCTGATATAGTTAAGGTAGGAATTGGACCAGGAAGTGTATGCACTACGCGTATCCAAACAGGAGTTGGTTATCCTCAGTTAAGTGCAGTAATTGAATGCGCTGATGCAGCTCACGGACTGGGAGCTCATATTATTGCTGATGGTGGTTGCACATGTCCAGGAGATATTGCAAAAGCATTTGGTGGCGGGGCAGATTTTGTAATGCTTGGTGGTATGTTTGCTGGTCATGAAGAAGGTGGTGGTAAAAAAATAAAAAAAAATGGCTCAGCATTTATTGAATTTTATGGGTCTAGTTCTAATACTGCGCTTGATAAGCACTACGGTGGACTTTCTGATTACAGAAGTAGCGAAGGTAAAAAAGTACAACTTAAATATCGTGGCAAAATAAAAGATACTGTTTTAAATATACTTGGAGGTTTAAGAAGTAGCTGTACTTATGTAGGGGCTCCATCCCTTAAACAGTTGAGTAAATGCACAACTTTTGTAAGAGTTAATCAACAATACAACGATACTTTTGAATAATATTTAAATCTTTAAATTTTATTAAAAGTACCCATATTAATAAAAGTATGAATAATAATTCAAAAAAACATTCTAAAGTTTTAATTATAGGATCTGGACCTGCTGGTTACACTGCTGCAGTTTATGCGGCTAGAGCAATGTTAAAACCTATGCTTGTTCATGGTATAGAGCCTGGAGGACAATTATCAACAACTACTGATGTAGAAAATTATCCTGGATTTTCAAAAGTTATTCAAGGGCCTTGGTTAATGGAACAAATGAGAGATCAAGCAAAATCCGTTGGAACAGAAATGATTGATGATCATATTGCATCGATAAACTTAAAATCTAAACCGTTCGAAGCTGTTGGGGATGGTGGACAAAAATATACCGCAGACTCGATTATTATTTCAACAGGAGCTCAGGCTAGATGGCTTAACATAGAATCTGAACAAAAATTTAGAGGTTTTGGGGTTTCAGCATGTGCGACGTGTGATGGCTTTTTCTTTAAAGATAAAACTGTTGCAGTAGTTGGAGGAGGTAATGCAGCTGTTGAAGAAGCAATGTTTTTAACTAAATTTGCTTCAAAGGTTAAATTAATACATAGAAGAAATGCTTTAAGAGCTGAAAAAATGCTTCAAAATAAATTAATGGACAATAAAAAAATTGAAATTATTTGGGATAGCGTTGTTGAAGAAGTTATTGGAGACAATAAGCCTAAAAATGTTAAAGGACTAAAAATTAAAAATGTGAAAACAAATAAAGTGGAAGAATTAAAAATAGATGGTCTTTTTATTGCAATTGGCCATGACCCAGCTACACAATTATTCAAAAATCAGTTAAATATGGATAAAGAAGGATATTTAATAACAAAACCAGATTCTACTCTGACAAATATTCCTGGCGTTTTTGCAGCAGGAGATGTTAAAGATAAAGTGTTCAGGCAAGCTGTAACTGCTGCAGGGATGGGATGTATGGCGGCACTTGAAGCTGAAAAGTTTTTATCTAGAATTTAAAGTATCACAAAAAGTTTTAATTCTTTCCATGGCCTTTCTTAAGTTTTCCATTGAAGTCGCATAAGATATTCTAAAATATCCATCTAAACCAAAAGCAGACCCTTGAACAACAGCAACATTCGCTTTTTCAAGAAGTTTTTCTACAAACTCAGAGTCTGTTTTAAGTTTTGTTTTTTTTCCTAATAATTTTTTGCAGCTTGGGAATACATAAAAAGCTCCATTTGGTTTTAAACAACTTATACCTTTAATACTATTTAAACTATTAACTACAAAATCTCTTCGTTCTTTAAATGCATTAGATCTTTCCTGAATAAAATCTTGATTGCCATTTAAAGCCTCAACTGCTGCAGCTTGACTAATAGATGAGGGATTTGATGTAGATTGAGATTGAATTTTGCTAATTGCTCTTATTATTTCCTTTGGTCCAGCCGCATAACCAATTCTCCAGCCTGTCATTGCGTAAGATTTGCTTACACCATTCATTGTCAGTGTTCTATTTTTTAATTTAGAAATTTGTGCAATCGTAAAAAAATTAAAGTTATCATAAATAATGTGTTCATAAATATCATCACTTAAAATATGAACATTTTTATTTTTAATTAAAACTTCAGATAAAACTTCGATCTCTTCTCTCGTGTATGAGGTTCCAGTGGGGTTTGATGGGGAATTAAGTATTAGCCATTTTGTTTTTTTTGTAATAGCTTTTTTTAAAATCTTAGGATTCAATTTAAAACTATCACTCTCATTACACTTTACAATTTTAGGATTGCCTCCTGCCAATAAAACCATGTCAGGATATGAAACCCAATATGGAGCAGGTATAATTACTTCATCGCCTTTATTCAAGGTAGCCACGAATGTATTATAGATTACTTGTTTTCCTCCAGCGCCAACTGTAATTTCATTTACGGTGTATTCCAGATTATTTTCTCTTTTAAACTTATCTACTATTGCTTTTTTTAGAGCAAGAGTTCCATCCACAGCTGTATATTTTGTGTCTCCCTTATCTATAGCTTCAATAGCTGCTTTTTTTATATTATCTGGTGTGTCAAAATCTGGTTCTCCAGCTCCTAAACCGATGACATCTTTGCCTGCGGCCTTTAATTCCCTAGCCTTTTGCGTAACAGCAATAGTAGGTGATGGTTTAATTCTTTTTAAAGAGTTGGATATTATGCTCATTAATTTTATTATGTTTTAAAATTATTAAATTATTATTAACTATAATGCAAAACACAAATCAAGAAAAACAATCTTATCCAATAAATCAAGACTTTATTATTGGAAAAAAGCTAGAAGGTGGAATTAAATTTTCTTCGGTTACTGATTTTAAACCTGCGGGTGATCAGCCTGAAGCGATTAAAAAACTTGTTTCGGGGGTAAAAAATAAAAATAACGAACAAGTATTATTGGGTGTAACTGGCTCAGGAAAAACCTTCACTATGGCTAAAATAATAGAGGAATTAAATAGACCTAGTTTAATACTTGCTCCTAACAAAACTCTTGCTGCACAATTGTATGGTGAAATGAAAAATTTTTTTCCAAATAATGCTGTTGAATATTTTGTTTCTTATTATGACTACTACACTCCAGAAGCCTACGTTCCTAGGTCAGATACATATATTGAAAAAGAGGCTTCAATTAATGAACAGATTGATCGTATGCGTCATTCGGCAACGCGATCGTTATTAGAAAGAGATGATGTAATAATAGTTGCGAGTGTATCTTGTATTTATGGATTGGGGTCAGTTGAGTCCTATAGCAAAATGACGATAGGTATCAAAAAAAATAATGAATATAACCGAGAAAAAATTATTAAAACTTTTGTAGATCTTCAATATAAACGTAATGACCAAAACTTTTATAGAGGAACATTTCGAGTAAGAGGAGATAATTTAGAAATTTTTCCTTCACATTTGGAAGATAGAGCTTGGAGAATTTCTATATTTAAAGATAAAATAGATAACATAGTGGAATTTGATCCGCTGACAGGAAATAAAATAAAGGATTTAGATTTTATAAAAATTTATGCTAACAGTCACTATATCACACCAAGGCCTACTCTCGATCAAGCTATTAAAGAAATTAAAAAAGAATTAGAAATAACCTTAGAAAAACATAAATCTGAAAACAAACTCTTAGAGGCACAGAGACTCGATGAAAGAACTCGTTTTGATTTAGAAATGTTAGAAGCAACTGGAACTTGTTCTGGTATAGAAAATTATTCAAGATTTCTAACTGGAAGAAAACCTGGTGAACCTCCTCCTACATTGTTTGAATATTTTCCTGACAATACTTTGATCTTTGTAGATGAAAGCCATGTAACTGTTCCACAGTTAAATGGAATGTATAAAGGAGACTACACAAGAAAGAAAACATTGTCAGAATATGGATTCAGACTCCCATCTTGTATGGATAACCGACCTTTAAAATTTGAAGAATGGAATGCTATGCGTACACAAACAATTTTTGTATCTGCCACTCCTGGTCCGTGGGAACTTGAACAAACTTCTGGAAAATTTACTGAACAAGTAATTCGACCAACTGGTTTATGCGATCCTAAAATTCAAATTAGACCTGCAAAAAACCAAGTGGATGATCTTTTAGATGAATGCAATGAAATGGTTAAAAAAAATTATAGATCTTTAGTTACAACTTTAACAAAAAAAATGGCTGAAGACCTAACAGAATATCTTCATGAAAATGGTATCAAAGTTAGATACATGCACTCTGATATAGACACCCTTGAAAGAATTGAAATTATGAGAGATTTAAGAATGGGAGTATTTGATGTGCTGGTTGGAATAAATTTATTAAGAGAAGGTTTAGATATTCCAGAATGTGGTCTAGTTGCAATTTTAGATGCTGATAAAGAAGGTTTTTTAAGATCTGAAAGATCATTAATTCAAACCATTGGAAGAGCGGCAAGAAATTTAGAAGGTAAAGCAATACTATATGCGGACAAAAAAACTAAAAGTATAAAAAAGGCAATTAAAGAAACAGAGAGGAGAAGAAAAATACAAGAAAAATATAATAAAAAAAATAACATTACTGCAACTTCTATTAAAAAAGACATATCTGATATTATGGAAAGCGTTTATGAAAAAGATTATACAACGAGTAATATAAATATTGAGTTAGGGCATAACTTAAAAAAACATTTAAAAGCTCTTAAAAAAAGGATGAAAGAATCAGCTGAAAATCTTGAATTTGAAGAAGCTGCTAAAATAAGAGATGAAATAAGAAAATTAGAGGCATCCGAATTAGAAATTGGTATAAATCCTAAATTAAGAAAGCTAAGACAAAATGATAGAGTTTACCCTGAAGGCAGATCAACACAAGGAAGGCCAGGAACAAGACCTAAAAAGAAACGATAATTAAAATGAAAAAAAATGTTAATAACGAGCAAATTTTGTCACCTTGTATAAGTATTTGCAAAACTGATCCCAAATCAGGATATTGTTATGGATGCGCAAGAACAAATGAAGAAAAAATAATTTGGAAAAATGAAAATACAAAACCTACCTGGAAAAAAAATAATTTAAATTTGTTGATTCATAGAATGTCAGGATGGCAACTAGAAACATTTAAAGAGTCTTACTCAAACAAGATTAGAACAGGTTTTTCTTTATATAAGGAAAATTTGTTAAAAAATAAAGATGAAAAATAAAAATTTATTAATTACTGGCGCAGCAACAAGAATTGGAAAAGCTATAGCGATACATTTTGCTAAGCAAGGATGGAATATTGCAATTCATTATTTTAAATCAACATCAGAAGCAAAAAAATTAAAAAAAAAAATTGAAAAATACTTTGTAAAAGTAGTTTTAGTTAAAGCTGACCTAAAAAACCCAAAACAAGTTAAAAAAATCATACCTTTTGCGAAAAAAAAATTAGGGACCATTGCTTGCCTTATAAATAATGCTGCATTATTTGAAAAAGATGATATTACAAACTTTACAAATGAAAGCTGGAATAATCACTTAAATATAAATCTTCTAGCTCCTGCAATTTTAATTAAAGAATTCTCAAAGCAAGCCTCAAAAAATAATATTTCAAATATAATAAATATTATTGATCAAAGAGTGTTCAGACTAACCTCAATTTTTTTGTCATATACTTTGAGCAAAAGTGCTCTTTATACTTTAACTAAAACTATGGCAATGAGATTAAGTCCAAAAATAAAAGTAAATGGCATAGCCCCAGGCCCAACAATAAAAAATAAAAGACAAACGACAAAACATTTTAATAAACAAGCAAAATCTACGTTGCTTAAAAAACCTGTAGGTCTAAAAGATATTTGTGATACCGTAGAATTCTTAATTAATAATAATTCTATAACTGGGCAAGTTATAGCTGTTGATAGTGGGCAAAATTTAACTTGGAGTATTAAAAATGAAAAATAATAATTTCAAAGTTGTAGAAATTAAATCTAAAGAAAATAAAAGCACAGTCAAGAGAACTGTTTTAATTAAAGACTTTATTATTCGTGAAATAATTGGAATTCATAAACACGAAAAAATTAATAAGCAAAAAATAATTTTCAATATAATTATTGATGTTAATCAAGATACACTTCCAGATGAAAATAATTTATCAAGTATTGTAGATTATGAAAAAATTGTAAATAAATTAAAAAAATTAGCTAAAAGTAAAAAATATAATTTTTTAGAAAGCTTAGTGGAGGATTCTTTCAAAGAAATATTCGAAGATAAAAGAATTAACTCTGTAAAAATTAAAGTAGAAAAGCCTGAAGCTATATCAAGTGCTAAATCTGTTGGGATAGAAGTCTTTAAAAGTAGAAATGATTATGAGGGATATTGATTTAGGAAAAAAATTAATAAAAAAAAAAATTCCGTTGGTTTCTAACAGCCCTGGGGTATACAGAATGCTTGGTAAAAAAAATCAGGTACTCTATGTTGGTAAAGCAAAAAATCTGCCTAGCAGACTTAGAGATTACGCTTTAGGAAAAAATCTTCCAATAAGAACCAATAGAATGTTATCTTTAACCCATAATTTGGAAATTATTACTACTGGTAGTGAAGCTGAAGCTTTACTCCTTGAAGCCAACTTAATTAAAAAGTTTAAACCTAAATTTAATATCCTGTTAAAAGATGACAAATCTTTTCCTTATATCTTTATTGAAAAAGATTGTGATTGGCCCCAAATATCTAAACATAGAGGAGCAAAAAATAAAAAAGGTTATTATTTCGGACCATTTGCTTCAGTTGGTTCAGCAAATTGGACTATAAAAATTCTACAAAAAGTTTTTTTACTAAGGGTTTGCAATGATTCAGTTTTTAAAAATAGAGATAGAGCTTGTATTCTTTTTCAAATCAAAAGATGTGCGGCACCTTGTGTAAATTATATAGATAAAAAAGAATATTCTAAGCTCGTAAATGATGCTGTAGACTTTCTTTCTGGAAAATCTAAATTAATCCAAAAAAAATTATCTCTAGAAATGGAAAAAAGTAGTAAAAAAATGAATTATGAGAAAGCAGCTATTACTAGGGACAGAATAAAAGCACTAACACAAATCCAGTCTTCTCAAAATGTAAGTTCCACTAATTTAAATAATGCCGATGTTATATCTATTTCTCAAGAAGCTTCAAAATCTTGCATACAAGTATTTTTTTACAGATCTAAACAAAATTGGGGAAATCAATCTTTTTTTCCTGCGCATGATGGGTCTCATAGCGCAGAAGAAGTATTAAGTTCTTTTATTACGCAATTCTATGAAAATAAAAATGCTCCAGCAGAAATCTTGTTAAATAAAAAAATAATTGATCTAAATTTAATCAAAACAGCACTAGAGAAAAAAGAAAAAAAACTAATATCAATCAAAATAGCTTCTAAAGGAAATGCTTTGAAACTTTCTAAAATGGCTGAAAGAAATGCAAAAGAAGCTTTAACAAGGAGAATTTTTGAGTCAGAAACAAATACTAAGCTTCTTAACCAGATAGCAGAAAAGTTTAAACTAAATGTTTCTCCAAGAATAATTGAAGTCTATGATAATAGCCATATTCAGGGATCAAACTCAGTGGGTGCTTTAATTTCTTTTGGTACTGAAGGTTTTGTAAAAAAAAGATATAGAAAATTTAATATTAAAAATGAAAATCTTAATAACGGCGATGATTATGGTATGCTAAAAGAGGTGCTAGAACGAAGATTTGCAAAGATTATACGTAACAAAAATCAGGTAGATGTTGTAATACCTGACCTAATACTTATTGATGGAGGCAAAGGTCAGTATTCAATTAGCAGAAAAGTGCTAGATGATTATGGTTTTCATGATATGCCAATTATAGCCATTGCAAAGGGTAAAAATAGAAATCAAGGCGACGAAACTTTTATCCATAAAACAAACAGTGTAAAATTAAATAAAAGAGAACCTTTATTATTCTTTCTTCAAAGATTAAGAGATGAAGCTCATAGATTTGCTGTAAGTAGCCATAGAATGAAAAGAAAAAAGAGTTTGTCAAAATCATTATTAGATGAAATAAATGGTATTGGAAGAACTAGAAAAAGAGCTTTGTTAAATTATTTTGGATCAGCTAGGGCTGTTGAATCCGCTAGTTTTGAAGATTTAAAAAATGTAGATGGGATAGAAACTTCTGTAGCGAAAAAAATACATGATTTTTTCCATAACTAAAAAAAATATGAAATTACAAATACCAAATACTTTAACTATCGGAAGAATAATTTTAGTGCCAATATTTGTTATTACTTTTTATATCCCTGGCTTGTTAGGAGATTTAATACCTTTTTTTATATTTATCCTTGCAAGTTTTACAGATTTTTTAGATGGACTTCTCGCAAGGCTATATAAAGAAGAGTCTAAACTTGGAGAACTTTTAGATCCTATTGCAGACAAAATAATGGTTGCGGCAGCACTTGTTCTTCTTGTAATGAATGAAACTATTCAACATTATGAAGTTATTGCTGCTATTATTATTCTTACAAGAGAAATATTAATCTCAGGCTTAAGGGAATTTCTAGCAAAATCTAAGGTTCCGATGCCTGTGACGGGTTTAGCTAAATTTAAAACATTTATTCAAATGTTTTCAATTGCTATTCTGCTAACAGGAGAAAGCGGAAATAGAATAATAAATTTTCAAGACTACAATGCGCACTCTATTGGGATTGTTTTGTTGTGGTTATCCGCTTTTCTTACCCTTTATACTGGATATGATTATGTTAAAAAAGGAATAGACCATATTACTGATTAGTCTACTTTTTTTTTCTCACTAAAAATTGGTAGCTTTCTGAAAGATCTTTTATAACATCACAAACTGTAAATTTAAATTTATCTACCTGAGATACAGGAGTTACTTCGGCTGCAGTACCAGTTAAAAAACAACCAGTAAATTTTGATAATTCTTCAGGTCTAATTTTTCTTTCAATAACTTTAATATTTTTTGATTTTGCTATTTCAATAATGCTTCTTCTCGTAATTCCATTTAAAAAAGAATCTGGAATTGGTGTGTGTAATTCACCATCACTATTTTTAAAAAATACATTTGCTCCTGTAGCTTCTGCAACATTGTCT
>Ga0208764_10000786_pt1 | contig 20405 bp, 15 predicted proteins | sample ETNtaG_18_FD_185762 | JGI IMG/M metagenome (GOLD analysis project Ga0208764, IMG submission 185762) | Marine microbial and viral communities from oxygen minimum zone, Eastern Pacific Ocean - ETNP201302SV91 (SPAdes) (version 2) | ecosystem: Environmental > Aquatic > Marine > Oceanic ... | reverse complement strand
CATGCTGGCAATCCCACTGATGTACTCCGTATCGAGCATCTGGAAGGCAAAGCCACTATTGACGGATGAAATGACGCTTGAAGAGAGGGTGGCAATCGAGACAGGATTCTCAGGGTCAGGTTTCTCCATGGATAGTATAGACCCAAGCACAGGGACGGTTTTCTCAGAGTACAGGCATTTGGATCCTGAGAAAACTGGTTATGAAATGTGGCTGAGGAGTCAGAACCCGTACGTCTGGCTCTCCCTCCATCGATTCATAGTTTCCCTGCAAGGGCTCCCTGCCGCACTAGCCGTCACCATAGTGGTCTTCCTAATGCTGTGGATGCCTTTCTCTTCCTTGATGGGCATGGTCGTCATCTCATCCCTTCTTGCGTTGCCCGTAATTGTCTGGCTCGACTTCCTTAGGCTCGATCCAGCCCATTCTAGACAGGTCCAAGAGATTCTGGAAGATGTGAGGATCCCCAATCCGGAGGCGGTAGTGAGGATGTACCCCCACGAGCTCTCAGGGGGGATGCGTCAGAGAGTAATGATCGGGATGATGATGTCCTGCGAGCCAAAACTCCTGATTGCAGACGAGCCAACCACGGCCCTCGATGTGACGATTCAGGCCCAGATACTCAAACTGATGATGGACCTTCGAGATGATAAGGGCACATCCATTCTACTAATCACCCATGATCTCGGGGTAATCGCAGAGATGTGCGACGACGTTACGGTGATGTACGCTGGCAGGGTTGTCGAGAGAGCCCCGGTGAAAGAGCTATTTGCCAATCCACTGCATGCATACACCCGAGGATTGATGGCTTGCACCCCAAACATCGCATCAACCAGGAAGTCGATTCTGCCAGCAATTCCTGGACAGGTCGCGAACCCTTCCGACTTCGTCAGAGGGTGCCGGTTCTGCCAGAGGATGGAGAGGCACGGAAGCACACTCACCACCCGTCCCCAGATGATTGAGTCAAGACCGGGTCACTGGGTTGAGGCATGTCCGATTTGTTTGGATGAGGCAGAGGACAAGTGGGAGTGAGAAAATGGCCGAAGAACCGCTAATAGAAATCGAAAACCTGAGGAAGTGGTTTCCCATCAAAGGGGGTTTCCTCTCCCAAACGAAGAAGTTCGTCAGGGCCGTTGATGGAGTCAGCCTGCAGATACAACGAGGCGAGACTCTGGGAATCGTGGGGGAGTCAGGATGCGGCAAGACAACACTGGGAAGGGTGCTAATGGGTCTAATACCGATTACAGATGGCTCGGTTCGCTATTCCGGGGAGGATATCAGGAAGATTCCAAACAAGGAAATCAGAAGAAAGATGCAGATTGTTTTCCAAGACCCCGGGGGTTCGATGAACCCTAGGATGTCAGTTCGCTCGATCGTTGGTGAGCCCCTCCTGGTGAATGGACTCATGGATGGTGTCGAATTGACACAGAGGGTCGTCGAACTTCTGGATTCAGTTGGCCTAAAGAGCGAGCACATGACCAGATATCCTCACGAGTTCTCAGGCGGGCAGAAACAAAGGATAGCACTTGCGCGCGCCCTTTCACTTGATCCTGAGTTCATTTTGCTCGACGAGCCGACCAGCGCATTGGACGTCTCGGTCCAGGCACAGGTGCTCAACCTCCTCGAGGGCATCCAGAAGAGCAGAGACCTAACCTTCGTCTTCATTTCTCACGATTTGGCTGTAGTTAGGCACATTTCTGATAGGGTCGCTGTGATGTATCTTGGTAAGATTGTCGAGTTGGCAGATGCCGATGAGATCTATAGGAATCCAAGGCATGCCTACACAAAGGTCCTGATATCCGCAATACCCAATCCAGACCCCAGTTCCAGGAGGGATAGGGCACCAGTTGAGGGGGATGTCCCTTCCCCCGTGGACCCCCCTCCAGGTTGTGCTTTCGGGCATCGTATGCATCATCCCGAATGGGAGAAGAGCATAACGATGGATATCTCACTGAGGGAGGTCTCCCCTGGCCATTGGGTGCAGCCATGCCCATGTTGCACCGATAATTCCCCAGTCAATTCCGACGATGATGAGCCCGAACCGAAGCAGATCAGGGGGGACTCAGAAGAAGACAGTAAACCGCCATCATGGGTGCGAGGGGAATGAATGGCCGAGAGCATAGGCGACTCCGATGACAGAGAAAAGCCACCATTCTTCGATAGTAGACAGGAGGCAGAATCATCTTTCTGGAGGCTCAAGAGGGCCTCGGACGAATGGCGAGAGAACCGACTGAAGAGGGTGATGGCTCAGGAGGAAGAAGGTCTGGCCAGTACCCTAGGCAGGGTCGTCTACATTTCCACATGCATTCTTTTCGATGGATTGATACTCTCTGAGATACCAGTAAGGATGGGGAGAACATCATTCTCATGGCTTGTCTACATCCTCATTCTCGTAATGGCTATCAGGTTACAGCGACGCCTCTATGCCGAATGGTTCGCAGTTGATATCAGCCAGATTGACTTTGATCGCCCTTGATGGGAAACAACTCAGAATCTACCCTCTCGAACCTCCTGAATGAGGGAACGATTAGGCCGGCCATAGTGGTGAGCACCATGATGGAGACCGCAACGGCGAATGTGGTCAGGACATTAGTTTCCTCAATCATCCAACCGCCCATTAGAGGGGCAAGCGGGATGAAAACTAGTGAACCTATCGCGTCAAGCGAGTTCACTCGCCCCCTTAGGTGCTGGTCGACGCTATCTGACATAGTGGTCCGCCAGATTACTCCTAGAGTACCGCCGAGAACTCCTTCCAGAAGAACGAAGACAAGAATCAATGTGAATGGGATTGGCATTGCCCACATCAGCATGCACCATGCTATTCCCCCAATTAGGACATAGAAAACCAACCCCCTGATTTCTTTCGAGACTGGTCTGATGCCACCAATGACTGATCCTACCATCGCACCAGCCGCACCAACTGCACCGAAGATGCCGAACTCCTTGGCACCAAGGCCATTGTTCTCTATGATGAATGGGATCCCAATCTCGATAGCGGAGTCTCCAATATGCCAAATCATGAACATCGCAATCCCCGCGAAAAGCCATGGTTGGGTCTTAACGAAGGACCACGCCTCAGCGACCTCTTCTCGAAGATTTCCGTTTTCTTCCCTCTCAACTGGTATCTCCGAGATTGTCCAGAGGACCAATCCACTGAAGGCGAAAGTCAGAACATCCAGAATTAGGCATACTTCGATCCCCCATGTGCCAACCGAGAAGCCCCCAATAAGTGGCCCAAGCATCCATGCCCCAGTCATGGCCACGCCCCTGATCGCATTGGCTTGGGGGAGGAGTTCCTCCTCAACCAGATCGGGGACTAGGGCCCCAATAGCTGGAATTGAGAATGCCCCTGCCCCACCAGTGAAGAATGCAACAACAAGTAGGGTTTTGATTTCCCCAAAACCCATTGCCAGAGCGATCACAGCAATCGTGACCATTAATGCCTGGGCAAAATCCGCCATCAGAGCTACCGTTCTCCTAGGCATCCGATCAACTACCATCCCGCCGTAGAGAAGCAGAGGGAGGTGGCCAAGAAAATACGACGTGAAAATCAAACCGTATTCCTTGGGGCCTCCGATTTGTGCCACCGTCCACCCCATTCCAATGAAGAAAATTGCAGTCCCAAGCATGTTGACACCATTGCCGATGACTAGTCTCCTGAACTCAGGTATCCCCCATGCCTCCGACATGCTCATGGATTGGCATCCGCGCCTTGTCCTTTTCAATGGCATTTGTCCATGATGAGGTAGGATGGACGTTAATGCGATTGTTCAATTGAACCACAAAGAAACATCTTTTACAGTGAAAAATATACAAATAATCATAATTAATCTAAATAATAAGTCAAATGTATAAAAATATTACTTATTATAGTTACAATATTCATTTTCAATCTTAAATAATGTTCAATCGTTCAGACTATATACTGTCTCCTCCCGGCGAAGGGGTATGGTAACTAAGTCCAAATTAGAATACATCTGGCTAGATGGATTCGAACCAACACAGAGTATGAGAAGTAAGACAATGATTGAAACTGATTTCTCCGGGGAACTAGAAGATTGCAAGATGTGGTCGTTCGATGGAAGCTCGACAAAGCAAGCTGAGGGAGGGGCATCAGACTGCCTCCTGAAGCCAGTTGCAATTTACCCAGATCCCGACAGATTGAATGGATATCTGGTAATGTGCGAGGTGTATAATGCCGATAGCACACCCCACCCAACAAACGGGCGTGCGACGATTGAGGAGGACGACGATGACTTCTGGTTCGGATACGAGCAGGAATACTTCCTTTGGGATCCTGAAACTAATCTCCCATTGGGTTTCCCCAATGATGCTACGGGGCAGGGCCAGTTCTACTGCTCCGTCGGGGCAGAGAATGCATACGGAAGAGAGGTAGTCGAAGCGCATCTAGACATGTGCTTGGAGGCTGGAATAAATGTCGAGGGAATAAATGCAGAAGTGGCCGTAGGCCAATGGGAGTTCCAAATCTTTGCTAAGGGTGCAAAAAACGCCGGGGACGAGGTCTGGGTCGCTAGGTACCTTGCAGAGAGGAACGCAGAGAAGTACGGTCTAACAATTGAATGGCACCCAAAGCCATTGGGCGCAACTGATTGGAATGGATCGGGAATGCACGTAAACTTCTCAGACACCACCTTGAGGACTTGTGGCGATGAGAAGGTCTTCTCCCAGGTTTGTGAGGGGTTCGGCAGGAATATCAAGAAGCACATGGACGTTTACGGGGCTTACAACGATCAGAGACTCACTGGATTGCATGAGACCCAATCTATCCACGAATTCTCCTATGGCGTTTCAGATAGGGGGGCATCCATCAGAATTCCAATTGGAACAGTGGAAGACGGGTGGTGCGGACGTCTCGAAGACAGAAGACCATCATCAAATGGCGACCCATACAAAATTGGGGCTGTAGTAATTAGCACAACCAAGTCTGCTTACGCAGGAACAGAAGTAGGCGCTGATGCTGAATCAGTGAGTTTAGCTAGTGTCTGAGAATAAATTTATCCAGTCTCAAGACTGGTTTAGTCGCTGCCACACCAGTGCGAATGCCGGAGAAAAAGAATCTCTTTCCTCCAATAGCATTTGGTCAACGCTTTCACCGGAGAACCATCTGATCTCGGAGATTTCTTCCTTGCTAATGACAAATGGCCCATCCGAGCAGTGTCTGTAGACCCAAGTGAATTCATTGGCTGTTTCTTCACATGCATCGATCTTGAAAACCCGCTCGGGAACTTCCTGCAAATCAATCCCAATCTCCTCGAAGGCTTCTCTGACTACGCATGCGTCATACTCCTCTCCACTGTCAACATGCCCCGAAACGGAGGCATCCCATCTTCCTGGGAAAGTGTCTTTCTCGCTGGATCTCTTCTGCAATAGGACTCTGCCACGGGAATCGAAAACTAGCAGGTGAGTGGACCTGTGCAGAAGTCCAGATCTATGCACTTCCCTACGACTGGCACTTCCCACAACAGAATCCGACTCATCTACGATGTCGAAGATTTCTTCCACCATCAGGATTCCTTTCTGGTCCCAGCAATTGAAACTACTTCATCCGCGCATCCCCATGACAGAGTCACGCCTGCACCGCCGTGGCCATAGTTGTGAATCACCCTCGTGCCGCCAATTCGCTCCTCTTCCAGACGGACTTCGGACCTAGAGGGCCTTAGCCCTACAGTCCCGCCGATGATCTTGCTTCTATCCAAGTCGGGCCAGATGGCCTCCACCTTGCTTAGAATCAGATCATTGTCCTCATCCCTGATTTCTAGCCCCCAATCACCAACCTGGGCCGTCCCTCCAAGTACTGTGTAGTTAGTCCTGGGGATGGTGTATGTCAGAGTCTCCGGCTGTTGATCAAAATGGCCAACTCCGGGATCCTGCTCGATGAAGATGATTTGGCCCCTCGCCGGCTTGACTTCTTCGTCGTTACAGAGCTCTATTGCTCCTAGGCCAACGCAATTCACAACGACATCACCTTCCAAGTCTTGCAGTCTTTCTACAAACCCCTTCTCGAATGTCCCCCCAAGTTCTTCGAACCTATTCTTGAGCCATGGCATATACAACTGCATGTCGATTACAGGTGCCCTGAATTCCCAACCGAACACATAACCATCGTGAATCTCACTATCCTCAAGAATTCTGAACGCGGCTATTTCATCATTCCAGGGGGGCGGGTCAACAACTTCCCTCAGGTATTCTCTCCCGTCTATCATCCTCACTCCTGCTTCAGGAGCACTATCGCAAAGGGACTCGAAAACATCGTAAGTCACGATTCCCCAGGTGTCTGCCCTCTCTGCAGGCTTCACTAGAAATGGGTACCAGATTGCTGCAGCGACATCAGATACTGTCTCTGGACTGAACTTGTCCGAAATGATGTGTGCGTCATACCCACTCTCCAGGAGTCTAATTCCTGAAGACAGTCCGGATACCCCTGCCCCTACTATTGTAAAGCGCATGACCCGATACGCGTCTGGCTTATGATTAAACTCTAGCAAACGACTCCAATTTCGTCAGTCAATTTCTTGAGTTAGACCCCCCTTCCGATGGTATGCCCAAGGTCAGGCGACCGAAGAAGGGATGGGCCGTCCCGAAGACTCGCAGGCCAAGACCAGGGAGGTCCAGCGGCCCAAAGAAAAGGAGGCTCCCCCGGTGTCCGTCCTGCGGGCAATGGAGCATGAAGAGGGACGAATCCAGAAGTGAGACCTTCTGTACCTCATGTGGAGTAATAGGTTAATGGCAAACCCCAATATCGAAACCCCCTTCCATGTAACGCCACAGTGATGAGGAACCGCACCGGGTGCTCCGGGCACCGCGAGTGATGGGCGATCTGAGTGGCACCGGGTGAGGCAATGGAAGACCAGAGGGTGTACATAGACGAGATTGGGCGAATGTACCGAATCAAGGAAACAGTCCCTCTCAGTGAACCCCCAAATAACCTCAGAATTGCAAGAACTAGCAAGCCATGGGCGACTTATCGCAGAATGCTTGGTACGGTAATTCCAGCCTTCTTCCTGATGTACGTACTCCTATTCCTTGTAATTGGTTTGACCCTCCTTGAACCCGGAATCGTCCTCCTCTCCGGCCTCTGCAGCGCCCCTCTTATCTTCTTCATCCTGAGCCTGCATAAACCACGACTCGTCCACGTTCAACTTGCCGTTCCCGATGAAATGGGATCCGAAGCCCATGCCATATCTCCCGGCGTTTCTCTGAGGACTCCGATGCGGACAAAGTTCTCACGATTCCTAGTCAAGGACGACTCAATATTGGACGTCCCCCCGAATAGGCAGCTGTGGGGGATTTTCTCAGCTGTAATTCTAGTGGGGGCCTCGCTAAGCGCAATGCTATATTCGGAAGTTGAGTCCTTGGAAGTAATAGCCGTGCTGGCTTTCATCTTGGTAGGGATACCAATTTGGTTCGTCGGGTTCTCCCTACCAGTTCTAGCATGGTGGGGGACTTCGAACAAGTTGCTAGGACTCCCAACTAGGAGAAGGGATGCAGAGGCATGGCTAATGGCGGGGATGGCTTCCGCATTTCCGGCTTTCATCTTCAACTCACTAATCGCGCCCGAGCTTATTCCGTTCGATTCCGTTTACTGGACCGAGTTCTCACTTCTGGCAGTAGGGGCTCCATTCTGCGAGGAGATTTTCAAAGCGATGGCAGTTGCCCTTTTCCTGCCTTACATCAAAGGTCCTAAGCACGGATTCCAAGTTGGATTCACAGTAGGTCTGGGTTTCGCATTGATTGAGAACTTTCAGTACATTGGCATCTCCCTGCTCGGAGGGCCTGTCGGATTGAGCTTCACGATCTTGGTCAGAGGAATAGGCTCAATCCCCGGACATGCAGTATGGACAGCAATTTCTGGAACTGCCATTGGTTGGATGGCCACTGACAAGAAACTCAAGGCAAAACTCTCGTGGAAGGCCCGTTCGATGGCAATTTCTGCAATTGACATTGCAGAGGGAATCGGTATCGACACTGACGGCGATGGCGACCTCTCAGGTTTCGATGGGTCACGGCCTACTTTGGAGGAGGCGGTTAACCAAGCATCCAAAGAAATCGACGAAACCAAGCCATGGATGATCCTTGGCCGGGAAAAAGATGGGGCCAATGTACCCGGCTCGAAACTAGGGGTGGAAGACTTCTCTCTAACTTATGAGAAGAATACCATTGCTCAAAATCATCTGGGTATTCATACCCCCAGGGGAGTCGCACCGGCACTGGCACTCTCGATAGCAGGGCATTCATTCTGGAATGGCAGTTCTTTCCTGTCTTTCTCTGCAGCCGAGTCACTTGGGATTGGGGAGGTGGGGTCCACTTTGGCAGCCTTCTCGTGGATAATCTTCCTGATTTGCTCCGTCCTGTTAGTCGCCAGGGGCGTAATCAGGGGCGTAAACTCTCTTGAGTAGGATTACTGCTGAAATTTCACTCCCACCCCGAACTATTCCGAATATTTCATGACCGCAGTTGATAACGACAACTTGTCAATATGGTGGAACTTGGGGACGATTTGGTAATCTCGCTCGCACTGGTCTCGGGCCTATTGCTAATCTCCATGACCAAAGATCTCCTAGACAGTGGCGGACTATTGGCAGCACTGGTAGTGGGTCTGATAATCTCTATCCTAGGTCATTGGACCTGGCTCGTGGTCCTAATGACATTCCTAATCGTCGGCTCCCTAGCCACCAAATGGAGATTTGAGGAGAAGGCAAGGATATCGGCCGAGGAAGCCAACGACGGAGTCAGAGGGTGGAAGAACGTCTTGGCAAACGGTGGCATGGCCAGCATCGTCGCCATTGGACATTTCTTCATCGGCGGCCACGAATGGTCATACTTCCTCCTCTGCTCAGCGGTTTCTGTTGCAGCTTCTGATACGCTTGCCTCGGAAATTGGTAGCCTAGATCCTAGAACGCGAATCATCACAACATTGGAGGCCGTTCCAGCAGGAACGAACGGGGGAATGTCCCCTACTGGTACGCTCGCTGCATTTTACGGAGCATTGCTTATCGCTGTAGTATCCTCTATTCTGGGTGCGATTAACGGAGATCAAACCCCCCTTGCAATTTTCTTCCCGGCAGTGATATTGTTTGGCTGGCTCGGGTGTCAAGTTGACTCGATCCTGGGGGCACTTCTTGAGAATCGAGGATTCATGGGAAAGCATAGTGTTAACTTCGTTTCCACACTTTCTGGATCCATAATGGCACTATTTGTAGCAACGAGGCTTTTGTAACACGGAGACGAAGGATTGAACATTCAGTTTGGGGCAGAATATAATGATGGAAAAGATGCATTTGGGAAGGGCTCCACTGCTAGTCTCCATAGTCCTAGTGCTAACTCTGATGGCATCATCCTCCGGAATCGCCCAGAACCAAACAGCCTACGAGGGCCCCGGACTAGATTTTGAATATCCCGAACAACACATGTTGTTCCTCAAGGGCGTAGAGGAAAACCACTTTCTGGACAGAAACTGGACCACAGTCACCGGATTACCATCAGGAAGCGCGACATTTTCCAAGACCAGCTCATTCACACTTCCCACCATAGTGGATGCCTTTTCGTCCCCCACCCAAGAGCCATTCAAATTCGAAGGCAACATTTCCATCAGGCTGTTCGCCTCCCTTGAGTCGGCTAGCGACATCTGCTCAATGTCGGATCTTCCAGTGGGTGGCCCATTAGGTTCTGAGACTCAATTCTCCATCTCTCTAACTATGGGTGGAATATCAGCTCTGTCTGATGCCTATACAGAACCTATCGTGATGAATAAGGATCGGACTGATCCTCACATCTTCGAGGTCAGAGCGGACAATGTGAACATCTCGATGAATTCAGGCGAGCAAATACGATTATCCATCCAGGTTAGGCACGAGTGTGCAGTCTCCGGCACCCTGTGGTGGGGTACGTACGATGCCAGAACAGGAGTAGTTTTCGACGGGAACATCGTCGAGACTGAGTTGGATGTAATTGTTGACCAGAATCGTATGGCGAGAATTGAGTTCACACCATTCTCTCCATGGGGTGCAACCGATTTCTCTGCCCAGTCAATCGAGCTTGTAGGTCCGATGCCATGGTCGGAAATGAGGCATGGCAAGCACTACGAAGATACTTGGGTTGACCATTTCGAGCTTCCAGATGGATTTTCCAAGGGCGAGGGGAACAGAACAGTTCTCAATTGGATAACCGACCAGCCACTTGCTCCGGGCGATTATATGCTTGACGCGTGCTTGGTGCTTTCCGATCAAGATCCGGGCGAGACCTGTCATTCGTGGGTGCTCTTGAGATTCAGTGTTCCCGCTGACGAACCCCCCATTCTCGGTTCTGTAGCCGCAGCGGCATTCGTCTTCATTGGGATGTTTGCCTGGATGGGTGCCTCAATGAGGGGGGGGCAACTTCCATTGCCTGCCTACGGTGCGATTTTACTCCTTGCCTTGGCATCATCCGTTACTGCACTCAGCCTCCCAGATATCGACTCAGAGAACTATCGGGAAGGAGGGGCAGCACCAAATTTCATCCTCATTTCCCATAATCCAGATTCCGGAGCAGGATCCCTTTCGAACCTATTGGAAGACTCAGACGTGGCTGTGATAGGTTTGTTCACTCCTGGTTCGCCCAACGCCAAGAGACAGATGGTTGACTTCGAGTCTGCCGAGAAGGTTCTGGCTATCGACGGCCTTTCTGCATCCTTCGCGCAGATAGCTACTGGAGAGGATGTGAAGGCATACAATTTGGATGATTTCTCGGAGGAGATTAATGGCTCTTGGCCCTTGCTACTCGATGACGGAACAGTTGGGCAATCTCTTCCAAGCGGACCGACTGATTCGGTTTTTGTCATTGACTCAGCCGGATTCATCGCCTCTTGGTCTCCCGGTTCGATGTCTCCTTCAGATATCCAATCTGCTTCCGAAGATGCTTCATTCGGTTCCGGCAAGTCGCCGATGGGATTACTCTCAATGGCTGCAGGCCTCTCCCTCCTGCCTCTGCTAGTTCTATCCATGCCTAGTGAGAGGGATTACGAGGCACCTGAAGATGCACTGATTCCCGGCGTTGGGATTTTCATGACCATGTGGGCCTCATCTTTCGGATTCTTGGCATGGGCAGCCCCAATCGCAATCCTCTCATCATTGGGCTTGGGAGCCCATTGGATCATCCTCGAGATATTATTGTCCATCATTCTGGTTTACCATGGTGTTTCGATGCTGACTAAGGGCAGGGTTTTCGAGATCGAGCACCTGTCTCGCCTGCTTCACACTAGGATGAGTCAGAAATACAGGGGCTGGAGAGGGGACAAGAGATTCTCCGAAGACGTCTATCTCGGACTTTGGCTTGCTTGGATTTCTTGGCTCATCGACCCCTCTATGGTCGCACAAGGAGTGGGATCGATGGCTAGATCGGGACTAATCGGGGCATCTCTTTCCCCATTGATGCTGATAGGCTTTGGAGTCTCGGCGGGTTTGGTGGTCGCAATATTGAGATCTATACCTTTATTGCTTGGGAAGTACGCTGCGATTATCGGTTTGCTCAGTGTCGGCGTACGTCCGAGGGCCTGGGGCGTTTCTATTGCAATAATGGGGCTATGGACGCTTCTGAGCATCTCAATGGGTCCTATTGCGTCTACATTATGACACATCCTCCGACCGAGAGCATCATAAGAGGGAAACCGTTCTCTGAACCACCCTTGGGGGTATAGTATAACCTGGTAGTACCGCGGGCTCCAGTTGCACGGGAATGACGACGAGGAGGTATTCTGATGGCTTTGATGACCAACTGGAGCACCGACCCGTCGCAAACCGAGAGCGTGCGCGAGCCGGGTGCACGCTAAGCGGAAGAAACCCGCTGATCTGGGTTCAAATCCCAGTGCCCCCACCATTTCACTACCCCTGCGAAGCATATCCCCGACACTCCAATTTCGGTTGGATTGAAGACATACGCATGCTCGCATAGAGTCGATGAACAGGTCTCCGATAGCCTTGGCTCTGGTTGCCCTGTTGATGTCCCCCCTTTCTGGAAGCATCGCTGCATCGAGTTCGGGGGCCACCGTTGAAACAAATCAGCTAAGGGGCCCCCAGTTAATTGACTACGGACAAAGTACCGAAGTCCCGGAGCAGGGCGAAATATGGTGGGATCCCGATGTCGAATGGTGGGATGTTTCGACCCTCGACCAAGACAGGGATGGCGTCCACGACTCAATTCAGACCGCCTCCGGGCCAGTAAACATCGGACTCTCATTTTCTCGTGAATTCTCCGATGAAGATAGAGAGATGCTGGAATTAATGGGGTTCGACATCCATCTTGAGTTGCCCATAGTTGATGCTGTTCTCCTCGGCGATGTTGATCCCTCTCAGATTCCCGTGCTTGCAGGAATAGAGGGAGTGGCAATGGTCGAGAGGTACGGCTCGGTTACATTCTATGGGGATGTGCAGACTCCTGCCGTGAAGGCCAGCAACTCCTCCGATTACCCCATTGGAGCATGGGACCTCGGACTATCGGGCAAGGGAATTAATATCGCAATGGTCGATACTGGCGTGGATAACGAGCACCCCGGTCTGGAAGGGAAGTTTGTGTCTGGGTACGATGCTGTCTGCTATTTGCACAGTGATCCCCAATGTGTCCTTGCCGGAGGGCGGGCGGAGGACGGCTCCTTTGATCCGGATGATGGGAATCAACATGGTACCGCGTGCATGGGCATGGCTAGTGCAACTGGGCTGGAGGCCGATGGGACGCAATCTTCCTTCTATGGCTCCGCGCCAGATGCAGGTCTAGTGGATGTTCGGATAGGTACTGATGTCGGGGCTGGACCCTTCGAGAACTACTTGCTCGAACAGGAGGCCTATGAGTCCGCTATGAACGGCCTCCAGTGGATAATTGACCACAAGGATGACGCATGGCCTGGTGTCGACGAGGAGAGTCACGGGATCGACATCATCTCCCTTTCATGGGGAATCACCAGTCACGAAGGCGGGGGCTCTGACGGATCAGACATGCATAGCCGAATATTGGATGAGGCAATGGAGGCAGGTATCGTGGTGTCCAACGCTGCTGGTAACGATGGCGAGGAAAATGACGGCCTTTCCGGGATGAGCTCTTCTTCCCTTTCGATTACCGTTGCTGCGACAGATGACAAGAATACAGTCGACCGGGCAGATGACGAAATCGCCGGCTACTCTTCCAGAGGCCCTAGGAAGGACAATGGGGACGGGAACCCGGTCAATGAACTGATTCCTGAGATTAGTGCGCCCGGTTCCAACATCATCCAGGCGGAGGGTTGCGTCAGCAGTGGTTCTTGCAACAATTTCATCGGAGGAGATGCATCCCAGAATACCTACACTGGAAGGGGAAGCGGAACCTCATACGCCACCCCTTCTGTGAGCGGAGTGATTGCTTTGGTGTTGGAAGCCAACTCTAACCTGACGCCACTACAGGTCAAGGAGATCCTGAAGCACACATCAGAGCTTAGGGGCGAGCCAAGTGCACCCGAAGTAGACCCATACTGGAACCGAGAATTCGGATATGGTATGGTAGACGCATTGGCAGCCGTCGAACTCGCAATCTTCCTCCATGGATCAGGACAATCTCAGTCAATTAATCCGGAACTCCAGAACCACGGACTTAACTACACTCAGGATGGGATAATCAACATCACAGGGCATGCTTGGGGGCAATCTGGTTCAATAGAAAGCGTTGAATTCAGAATTGGTGAAGGAACCTGGCAAGAGGCAACATACTCGGAAACAATAGGGGAAATCGGAGCGCTGACACCGTTCCTTTGGCATGTTCTTCTAGATCCGGATAAACTATCAAGTGGGAATCACACTATAGAAGTCCATGCTGTTTCTGGAGATTTCCACTCCCTGCCGGTATTCTACGAAGTTTCAGGATCTGGTTCAGGTTCATCAGCCAATGGCATACCATCTTCGGTGATTGGCCTTGTCGCACTAGTCGCTCTAGCCTGGGTCGGATCACTGGTCCTTATCAGATTCCGGTCGGATGAACAGATTGAGGGGATGATGACCTCTATCATGAGTCGCGAGAAACAAGTTATCGACGCTGAGATAGTCGAATAATAAGACTCCAAATTGGGAATCCGAGCATTCCGAGCCGCCTTGTTAAAATCCTAGAACAGAAGTCCGCGGGTCATGGTGAGATTCTCCGACCGTTCGAACAGCATTCGTCCAACGGGCGTAAGGCGTATGTTCGACATGGCAGGTGACGATGCGGTGCAATTCGGCTTGGGTGAACCAGACTTCCAACCCCCCGACATTGCTATCGAAGCTTTCACCAAGGCAATGAGGGATGGCAGGAACAAGTACACAACTACCGCGGGTCTTCCAGAACTCCGTGGAAAAATTGCAGAAATGTGGCATCATCGAATCCCCACGCTGGACGAATCCAATGTCTGCATTACAATGAGTGGGACTAATGCCTTGCTTGACATCTTCCTAGCAATTGTAAATCCTGGTGACAAGGTAATGATCCCGGAGCCATACTTCCCCCTCTATCCCCCTGATGTGGTTATCTGCGGAGGGGAGCCATCTTTCTATCCATGCAAATTCGAGAATGGTTTCGTTCCGTCCATATCGGATCTACGGGAAATCGTGGATGAGAAAACGGTCGCAATACTGTACAACTTCCCAAGCAACCCTACCGGCGGAAATGTGAATGAGGAGCAAAGGGACGAACTGGTTGAATTCGCAAGGGAAAATGACCTGTGGCTAATCACAGATGAGGTTTACGACCGAATAGTGTACGACTCTCCCCATGTTTCCTTCCTAGGGGCTGGTTATGACAAACTGGTCATGGTCCAATCATTTTCCAAGACTTTTGCCATGACTGGGTGGAGGATTGGGTATCTACTCTCTCCCGACCCCGAATTTATGGTCGAGTTGACCAAGATGCAATACTACGTTACTGCCTGTTCCAACGATGCTATGCAGCACGCAGTACTAGAGGCATTAGAGAAATACCCAAATTACCCCGAAGAGATGTGCGCCGAGTTCCAGACTCGTCGAGACTTGATTTGTGAGCGGTTGAATTCCATGCCCGGGGTCTCGTGTCACACACCAACCGGCGCATTCTACGTCTTCCCTAAGGTCGAGGTTCCTGGAATGAATAGTGAGGAAATAGCCCTCAAGCTCCTTGAAGGAGGGGTACTTTGCTCCCCAGGGACTGCATTTGGCGATGCGGGTGAGGGCCATCTCAGATTCGCATACACAATTGGCAGGGAAGACATTTCCAGGGGCATGGACAGAGTGGAAAGAGTCCTTAGAGAGCTAAGGGGCTGATTGCGCCCTCACTCGGTGACTAGTCGTCCTTGAACAGATTGAAGGGCATGTCAATCATCTCGCTACCTTCCAAGGTTCCACCGTGATTTGCTTCGTGAACCTCCTCTTCTGGGTTCACTATTTCTTCTTCCGCATCGGAATTGGGGATTTCACCTCCCTCGCCTAACTCCTTCGTCCTGAGGGACTCAAGTTTCTCCTCTTGCTCGAACATCCAATCTGGCATTGACTGAGAGCCACCTAGGACTGAAATCGTCGTGAAGGTGGCCATGGGTAGGACGGAAATCGCCACTATGAAATCTAGGATCGCAGTTTCGGGCATTTCCGCATCCGGAGCAATCATCTCGAGGACAATCTTCTCTAGTTGCATCTCATGCCATTGTTCGTAGTTCACGTTGAGAATATCGAGTGAGAAGAGGAGCACTAGTCTGGCGACAAGCCAATAGAGAAAGATTGGCAGAATCCAGGATAGTCTGGATACTCTCCAAACCACATTTCTGAACATCGCTGCTATTCCGACTAGGTGCCATGACACAAGAGGGTGAACTCTAACAGCTATCCATAGGGCAACCAGGTAACCTGCCATCCCTAGGTCGAAAGCCCTACTGGGCCTAACAATGGAATCAGGTACCCCTTCCATGATGACAAGTGGGACTGCGATTAGGATAACCTGCATAGGGACCGCAAGGAGTTGAAGCCCGCCATGTATTGCCATGAGGTCGAAACCATCGTCCTTATTCTTCGAGTGGACTAGTTTGGCCATCTTCCCATATGGAGTCCCTTGCAGATGCAGTCTTGCCCTGTCCACCAACTCGGGATCACCTGTTCTGGGACTCAATCTGAGAAAGGGCAGGACTCCTCCCTGATTGGCGACGAAGAAGGGCCTGAAGCCACCAAAAACAAGTGCCAATGCTATGGAGATGCCTCCATAAGAGAGCCCGGCAGTTACAACCCAGTGAATCAACTCGGTCCGAACGCTGACTTGCGCTGCTTCGTAGTCGACATGAATCAGATATGTTAGGGAGAAGAGGATGATGGGGGCCATTGTGATTTGCAAAACCACTAACATAGCAAGGGACAACTGTTTGGCAACTTTTCCCCTCTCAACCATATCTCCCACGGTCCTGCATCGCACCATAAGCACTTCATTCGAAGTAGACATGACAAGACTCGTTAGCGTACAGAAACCGCTTCACCAGCTAATATCCAAATTGAACCACAGTCCCCAACCTTCTTACACGATTTAACTCCGCAATTTGGTGTCAATGAGTTCGATTCGTGCACTCCTCCTTTCTTCCCTGCTGATCGCGGTGAGCCTTTCCCATGTCGCAATCCAGACTCCCGAGGCCCCTTCTAGGCAATCAGAGGTAGGACCTAGGAACAACCCCGTCGACTTCGAAGTGACTGGAATTGAGCTTGGCAACTCAAGCTATTCACCAAGGGTCTGGGAACAGCCCGACTCCAGCACTCTGGAGTACATGACCAAGGGCGAATCAATCCAAGTCAATGTCACATTCCGTCAGGTAGGGGTCGACCCCTCGCCGGTAACTGCAGACGCAAAACTAGAGATTTGGCACCCCATTGGGACAATTCTCCAAGAATGGGCATTCAATATCACACTGGCAGCCGGCCAGTCCATTCGGATGCCTTTCGTATGGACCCCATCATTGGCCCACAGCACACTCAGCGATGATGGGTGGCTAACTGGCGGGGTTACGATTAGGGGCATTGTTGATGCGGGAATCGGAATTGACGGAGACGACTCAAATGACATCCTAGACAGGGACGTCCCCATCGCCTTCTGGTATGATCCAATGGAGAATGGTTTCTGCAACGACGAGGCCGATGAAGGAAAGTACTGTACCAACAACGCAGTTCCCTTCGGAGAACCGACATGGTTCGCCGCAGGATACACCGATGGCTACCAACCAGACACAAACAACTTCCCAACAGGCACATGGAGGATGGAGAACCTTTCCAGCGCCACCGGAGATTGGCATTGGAAGGTTTCAGGGGACAATGACAACTACGCTTCCAACCGTTACGACAGACTAAGGTGGGCATGGCAACGATACAATTCGAATGACGGTTGCTCCGATCAGGTCTTCGATGAAAGCCATGGCCTTGGCTATGGGGAGCATGACCCGATCGTGTCCTCTATACACGGGGCAAACCTCTGTCTGGTCAAGGTGAATAGCCCACTCCTATACTCGATACAGATTGCAACTGACGCTTGGGGCACTATGGGTGCCGGCGACACTATCATGCTCGAGACCAACTCCGGAGCAGGAGGTGGCGTAGAGTATCTGAACTACTCTGCCAGAAACCTCTCCTCATCAGAGGGGGACTGGTCTAGACTAGTTTGGAATGCAACGGGAATGCATCAGAATGAGGGCTTCACGGTATCTTTCCTGTTCCGATCCAACTCATCCTTTGCCGATGAGGGTGTACACATCGACTCATTCATCATCTTCGCGATAGAACGCGGAGATGAGTACACATTGGATGCCCAATGCGATTTCCCAGACAACTTCGGTGGCACTACTGTATACGACCCCGATTCAGAGGGGGGCAATACGATTCTTGTCGAAGCAGCCGATCCAGACCCCCCCTCACTTCACTGCCGAATATTCAACAAGGGCTACATCGACACCACCCTCAGATTCTTCACAGAGGTCTCTAACAGCTCTTGGATGTCCCAATTCCCCCTGAGGATTGACTCGAACAACTTCAATGACCACGATAATGAGGTTAAGACAAACACCATCAAGGCGAGAACATACACCCATGCCTGGTTCAACCTAACGATTCCAGATGGCGCCCCCGTCCAGGATCTGTTCTGGTACACTTGGATCAATGATGGGATCATGGGTTTCCAAGACACGAAGTATTTCGTCGAACTTCCTGTTAGTGTAGAGTCGACCTACAGGATGACTCTGATCCAGGAGACCCCCGCTAATCCCGCAGCAACGATATTGCCAGGGGGCAAAGCAAACATCTCGATGGATCTGAAGAACACCGGTAACCAGTACTCTTCGTGGAGCCTCGGAGGCCTGTTTTCGGACTCACAACTATCCTCTGACAACCTGAAGTGGTACGAGGTCGGAGGTGATGAGGTCTCGATCATCAACATGACTCCGGTGGAAGAGGTCTCACTGAACGTTGAGGTCACTATTCCGGAGGGTATGGAGCCTGGGACATATGAGTTGAACCTTCTCGCAAATCCCCGTCTCCCCAACACATTCCAAGCTTCATCGAAGATTTACATCGAGGTCCCTGTGTACCATGACCTGGCTATCGCCCCAGTGAAGAATGCGATGCTCGCTCCCGCGGACGGCCAATTGCGCACAGTCCAGGTATTCCTGTTCAACTATGGGAACACTGAGGACACCTTCGACATCAGGGTGGAAACGGATAACTGGAGGCTAGAAGCCGACATGAGCTCGGATGAAGTAACCTTGGAGGCAAACGGTGGACAGATCACCCTCTCGCTCCTCCTTCCAATGCCTAAAGGGGTGGATAACGGAACATACCGCGTCTCCATAATCGGAACCAGTCAGATGAATCCTAGCTACCAATCTGTTTCCAACTTCTACCTCACCGTTCCAAAGACATACCTTGTGGAAGTCGAAGACAGGGACCTATCCCAAGAGGTCTTCGCAGCCGGAACCGACCCCCGAACCCTCAAGTGGAAGATTTCCAACACAGGAAACGAGGACGACTCCTTCAGAATAGAACTGGATTTCCCATCTGACGTTTCTGCCTTTGTGGCAGGACTATCCAATGGGAAGACCCCGTACATAGCACCCGGGGAGGATTACAATCTGAGTGTCAGCTACTCCTTCGCCGAAGGGGTCGAGGGTCCGAGAATAATCAAACTCAAGGCCACTAGCACCGAATCTGGTAACAGTGCAGAGGGAGAGGCAAGGTTCGAGGTCGGGACCGTTGGATTCCTATTGGTTCTCCCTCCCTCTTCACAGTCCAATGCAGCCGAGATTTACGAACCAGGGGATGACTACGTCCTGGTCTTCACCATTCGAAGTGCTCATCCGGAACTGGAGCAGCAGATCAGGGCAGATGTCGAGTTGGACAACCTCTGGACACTCTATAATGCGAGGGTCGACGAGGACGATAGGAACTTCGTTCTCGCTGCAGGGGAGAGTAGGAACGTCACAATACATATCGAAGTCCAGGAGGAGCAACTGGAGAATCTTGCAGCCAACGTCGTCGACTTCAACGTCTCACTTGTGATCATCAGCGACTTGGACACGACAACCAAGACAACTGAGATCACCCTCTACAAGCCGGACCCCATTCCCGAAGGTACCGATGTCAAGGAGGTCGGTTGGCTTGCAGCCAACTTTGCCCTTGTCGCAGTAGGACTCGTGATTATGGGAGCCGTTTTGTTCTCTTCTTTCAGGGTACTGAGGAGTGCTCGAGCCCCGTTGGAAGAGTACTCCTCGCTGGGCGACTACAGCATGACTGTTGAGGGGTGGAGCGGGAAAAAGAATGACCCGAGCCAATTGCCATCCGCAGACGAAATAGCCAATTCGATGTATGGGGGCTCAAAGGAACTTTTCCAGCAGCCACCACCTCCGTCAGGCCCTGTGGAGCAGGACACTGCAACAACTCATGAAACAGCCGGGCCGCCTGTTCCAGAGGATGGGCTACCAGAGGGATGGACCATGGAGCAGTGGCAGTACTACGGAAAGCAGTGGCTTGAATCTCAGAAGTAATAGTTGCCCGACACAGGCTCCAAAGTCGATTGGGAGGCCTTATGACCCCCCCTCCGTTGCCTCGTCCGTCGAACCAAGGCGAGTGATTGCATGTATAACGGACAACAACCGATCTTCATTCTGAAAGAGGGAACAACTAGGACTACCGGAAAGGGAGCCCAGAGCAACAACATCGCCGCAGCAAAGGCAGTAGCCGACGCAGTTAGGTCGACTCTGGGTCCGAAGGGCATGGACAAGATGCTCGTAGACTCAATGGGGGACGTGGTAATCACCAATGACGGGGCTACAATACTGAAGGAGATGGAAATCGAGCATCCCGCAGCCAAGATGATTATCGAAATCGCAAAGACACAGGAGCAGCACTGTTACGACGGAACAACTAGCGCTGTCGTG